>Ga0208253_1000009_pt1 | contig 95817 bp, 150 predicted proteins | sample CryBogCBE10Oct08_FD_184573 | JGI IMG/M metagenome (GOLD analysis project Ga0208253, IMG submission 184573) | Freshwater microbial communities from Crystal Bog, Wisconsin, USA - CBE10Oct08 (SPAdes) | ecosystem: Environmental > Aquatic > Freshwater > Lake | place: Crystal Bog, Wisconsin, USA...
CCCGCAAAGGAAGGGCTAGAGCCATTGTAATTTACTGTTTTACCAGCACCGCCATTACCAGTTGAACTGCCTGCAGTACCAGCACTAAAAGCACCACCACCACCGCCACCTCTACTCTGTACTCCACGAGCACCATCATTACCTTGTCCTGATGTACCTAAACCAGCAGAATTGCCTGGATTGCTACTACCACCGCCTGAACCACCATTGCCACCATTATCACTTACATAAGGACTTCCACCTCTACCACCATATATTGCTGTTAATCCAAACAAGGTTGAACTGCCACCTTGACCATTATTACCACCAGCGCCGCCAATTGTGATGTTGTATTGGATTCCAGGGGTAACAGATGTTGAAGAGTTAAGTAACCCACCCGCACCACCACCGCCACCTGTTGCTCTAGATACACCATCAGTTTGTCCTCCACCGCCACCGCCAGCAACGAGAAGGTAATTAACTGTTGTAGGACCACTGTAAAATGAACTTGTAACAGAGTTACTTGACCCAGATGCGGCAGAGGTTCCATTAGCATTAATGGCTTGAACCGTGTAGGTGTAAGTTCCAGCAACAGTTTCATTAACTGTAATTGGGCTTGAAGACCCTGTTGCAGTAACACCAGAAGAAGAAATTACTAAATAAGATGTAATAGACTTGCCACCTGTAGCACCCGCTGTAAATGGGACTGAAACTACTCCCGATGTTCCACCAGAGGCTGTACCAATAGTTGGCGCCTGTGGAACTGTAGTAGCAGTAATAGCACCAGTTGCTGTAGTAGCAGGAGAATTGCCCGAAGTGTTTGTTGCTTGTGCGGTAAAAGTATAAGAGGTAGCAGATTGAAGACCAGTTACTGTTACTGGAGAAGTACCAGAGGCTGTAAATGAGCCAGGACTAGATGTTACTGTGTAACCCGTTGTTGGGCCGCCTGTTACTGCTGGGGCAGAAATTGTCACTGTAGCAGCGCCATTATTATAGGCCCTTGAAGTTCCTACATCTGTAGCAGTACCAATAGTAGGAGTATCAGGAATATCAAAGATTACCCGTGAAGGGTCACTAATAGAAGCACCACGTAGGTACTTGTAATTGGCCATTAGTTATCCTTTCTTAATAAGGAAATCTTTAGATGTATTGCTGACTAACTCTCAGTCAAGTTAGCCCTGTGGTTGAGCCTGAGCCGCTTGTTGCTCGTCATAAGCACTCTTCAAACCTGACCAACCCGAACCGTCTTCATATTCAATTGTAACAATTTCAATACCTTCAAAAGTTGTTGAATTAGTTATTTTTGGCATTACAACTCACATCCTGTAAATAAAAGTGACGCAGCGGCGTTAACTGATGAAAATTGAACTGGCAAATTGGCTGAAATAGTTGGAGAACCAGCCGATATATCCACACCAATCGTACAACTGTTTACACCAGCAAAAACAAAACTTATAGCGGTTGGAGTGCCGCTTCCAAATGTTGGATTTGATAAACCAAAATGAGAAAGACTTGAATAAGTTGTGCCTGTTGGAGCAACTCTTGGAGTAACTGAAAAACCTATGTTTATTCTTGTATTTGCCGTGTTTGCTGACACACCTAACACTTGATTGCTAGTACCATTCCACGCTGGCAAGTACCTCTGACACAAGGCTAACTCTCCTTGGAGTGTGCCTGATGCGGTGGTAAATGGTGTGGCGACTGAACCTGCTTCTAACTGCCAACCCCAAGTGCTAAAAGTAAATGTTGTATTGACTGGCATCCAAATACGCAAACCTACCCAATCGCCTGTACCGTTAGGTGATAAGCCTGAATAAGTTGGCATAGTAAAGGTATAAGAATACTTAGCCCATGAGGTTCCAACTGAAACTGATGAAGCAATTACACCGAAAAAGTAGTTGTTGCCAGCAATGTCATATTCCATATCAACTTGTGGCAAAGTCAAAGATGATGCTGCCTTAGCCCAAAATGAAAATGTAACCGTTTGTCCTGCAAGAATTGCGCCTTCGATTCTTTGCTCTATAAGATTATAACTACCGCCTGAACCTGCAACCGATTGAGCAATTTGCATATAACGGTTGTAGCCACCGCTTATGGCGTTGGTTGGGTTACCAGCAGTGTTTGGTGTGAATGTTTGTTGAGTAACTGTTCTGGTTGCACCTGTTCCATCGTATCCATGTAGAAAACGGTCAGCACTATACTGGTTATTTGAAGTAATTGAAATAGATGTACCGCGCTGCCAGATACTAAAGTCACCGTTAATGATTTTGTTCTTACCAGCAAGAAACGGGCTGGCCGCACCTGCTGAGTTTTGTTCTACTGTTGAAGTTAATTGTGCGCGACTCATTAGTTACCTGCCTGTGGTGTAGAAGAGTTGGATACAAGTGTGTCGTAAATAGCCTTTGGCATAGAAGTAAACTCGCCATTGCCTCGGTCTATAATAATATGTTGTGTTACAACACCCATATATTCAGTTTCAATAATGTTTATGTTATCCATTAAAGTTCTGCTCCTAATCCTAAATATCCAGACAAACTGCCATTTGCTCCCATTGAATAAAATCTTTGAGAGGTTAAACCAGATGCAACTGTTGCAGCCAATACAGGTAAATCGGCAGAATAAAACGAAGTATTTATTGTGAGTGCGGTGATGGCATATCCTGCTGATTCGTCTGACAATCTCAAAGTTGAGTAGTCAATTGTGGTTGGATAAGTTCGCATAGTTGTAGGGCATTTGACTTGTATTTGAGCCGAAGTTGCCGAACCACTCTGACCAGCACCAAAGTTTGTGTATAGAGCCAAAGCAGTTTCTCTAAAGTAATACCTCTGACAAGCGGCTAACTCCCCCTGAAGTGTGCCACCGCTTCTGCGGAAGGCAGGAGCAGTTGCAGCGGTGTAAGTTCCAAGGTCAATCTGTACGCCTGTTATTTGATAATAGTCATTAGTGCCAGCAGTACCCGTTGGGGTAAATCCAAAAGTAGGAGCCATCTCGGTAGCGTTTGATGGAATAGTTCCTGTAAAAACAAAACGCTGCCAAGTAGTTGTAAGTGTTGCCGTTCCGCTTATAGGGTTGCTTCCACCCGTATAACCTGCCCAAGAATTTTGGTCGGTTCCTGTGCCAGTAGAAATATAAGCAGACAAAGCGTTTGAAACGGCCGAGTAATTAGAACCAGAGCGAGCATAGAAACTAAAAGTTACGGCTTTTCCAGCAAAAGGAATTGCATTAGCGGTTTCAACATTTTGCACCAAATAAAGCGCACTAGTTCCAGTTTGACCAGAGTTGCGTTGAAAACTCAAGCAATACTGAATATTTGGAAGGTTGGTTGTGTCACCTGTTGCCTGACGAGATATGGTTGTAGCCTGATTTGCATTTGTTTGAGTCTGCCAACGGTCTGCCGTAAATCCTGATGTGTAAGCGGTTGAAGCGGCAAGGCTGAAGTTTGTGCTTCTTTGCCAGATGTCAAACCCGCCGTTGATAACTGGATTAACAAGGCTGGCTACTGGGGTTGCCCAAGATACGCCCGTAGAGGCGGAAGAGTTTGCCACGAGTGTTGTACCGTCAGCTCCGACTGGGAGGTTAGTGACTGACGAAGGGTTATTAGCAACAATTAAATCACCTTTAGAGCTTACTACAGAAGAGGCAATTGCTGTAGGTATGGCAAATGAAGAAAATGTAACAATCTCTATTACATCTCCCGCAACTAGTGCATTAACAAGTACTACAGATGTGCCGTTAGAGGCTGTGTAGTCTGCAGTTCTAACAAGGAGAACTCCGTTAACATAGACTTCTTCTTTACCTACTAGATATGAAATTGTTGCGCCATTTGAATCTGTGCCAGATATAGTTGTTTCTCCACCTGTAGCGTTATACGTGTATCTGTTTACGGTTCCAGCGCCACCGTTTACACTTGAGATGGTCATGCTATGAAATCTCCGAACCAAAGGCGTTAAATGACAAGTTAGCTGAAGAGGCATAGACGCGAATAGTTGCGCCGTTTTCAAGAGTAAGTCCAAGAGTAAGGGCGGTTGTATCTGAAGCCGCTACTGTGGCTCCATAGACAATCCAGTTCTTAGCAACTGAAGATGATGTTCCACTTGGCCATACAGCGATGCGGTATGTGGCAGCAGAGGCTGTTTGATTGCAAATGGTGATAGTTGAGACCACAGCCGCAGCAGTGCCGCTAGGGGTGTATAGAGTTGTCTCTGTTGTTGCTGCTGGGTTAGATTGACCCAACACCTTGTATGCAGTAGCTATTTTGGGTTCTCCTTAAATACGCGTGGTTTAATTATCGCTATAAGGGGGGCGTTTGTAAGGGTAAAACCCCTCTGTGATAAACTCTCTCAGTGAACCTAGTTGAGCGCGCCGTCTCCAATGGTGGAAAATTAGCGCCCCTAGCAATACCTCAAGGGCTCACCTCAGGAACAGGGTTAATGAACCCCTCTGTCTTTATAGATGATGATGGGGACATATTAGTTAATCTGCGCCATGTAAATTACACGCTATATCACTCTGAAAATCAGCAGAAATTTCCAAGTCGTTGGGGTCCACTTTCTTATCTACATCCAGAGAAAGACCAGCGCTTAATTACTGAAAATTATCTATGCCGTCTTAATACAGATTTAGAGATTACCGACTATGCAAGAGTAGAGATGCTTGACCTTCACACACCTATATGGGAGTTTGTAGGTCTAGAAGATGCTCGTCTTGTTCAATGGGAAGGTCAGTATTATCTAATTGGTGTTAGGCGCGATACCACTACAAATGGTGTTGGGCGCATGGAGTACACACGCATTGAAATTAATAAAGATGAGTGGTCTATTAAAGAAACTAATCGTGTACGCATACCTGCGCCAAATGATAACTCTTCATATTGTGAGAAGAACTGGTACCCAGTATTAGATATGCCATACCATTTTATTAAGTGGACTATGCCTACAGAGTTAGTTAAGGCAGACCCTAATGAGCCAAAAATAGAACAGATATTTGTTAAAGAAACTCCACCAGCTCCAGCAGACCAACGCGGTGGCTCTCAAGTAGTTAGATGGGGCAGTATGTATATTGCCATCACTCACGAGGTTAATCTATTTAAGAACTACCTTCAACAGAAAGATGGCATATACCGTCACCGACTTGTATTGTGGGATGAGCAATTTAACTTTGTAGGTCTATCCAAGGAGTTTGCATTTCTAGATGGGCGCATTGAATTTGCGGTAGGTGCTGCTGTGTTTGAAGGTGACTTGCTTATCTCTTGGGGGTTTCAAGATAACGCAGCCTTTGTTCTACGTACCCCAAAGATAGTGGTAGAAGAGTTAATTAAAGAGGCGCTTGCATATGAAAATTAATGAGATTATTGAGCGCCTATCTAAAGACCCATTTAATCCAGAGCTTAACTTTGAGGCAGCTTTAGAGTATGAGAGCACTGGTCAGTCTGCTTCCGCAGTTTCTTTCTATTTAAGGGCTGCTGAGTATGGTTACGATACCCATCAAACTATTGCTTATACCTCGCTACTTAAAGTGGCTAACTGCTTTGAAAACCAAAACGACAGAAAGCACACAGTAAGTAACTGCATACTTCAAGCTATTGCCTACCTACCAGAACGCCAAGAGGGTTACTTTCTATTATCTAGATTTCACGAGCGCAACGGTGATTGGCAGGAGTGCTATACCTTTGCTCAGGTAGGATTATCAAAGAGGGCCTCTATACCCGCACATTTGCCAGCGGATGTTCAGTACCCAGGTAGATTTGGACTTTTATATGAAAAAGCAATTAGTGGTTGGTGGTTAGGCCGCGCTAAAGAGTCTGAGGACTTATTTAAAGACCTACTATGCCAAGTAATATCTGACGAGTACAGATTATCTATTGAAGACAACTTAAGGAGAATAGGTGCTCCTATTTGATATTGGTGCTAATCGTGGCGATGCAACATTAATTGGTTTACAAAAGGGATATAAAGTAATTGCTCTTGAACCAGCGCCTAAAATCTATAAAGAGCTTGTATCTAACTTTATATATAATCCAAATGTAGTCCCACTTAAGCTAGCAGTCTCCAACACAAACAATGAGCGTGTTGAGTTTTATGAGGCTGATGAAGATGGGTTATCTACCCTTAATAAAGAGTGGTTGACCTCAGAGGCCATGCCTTACGCTAATAAGCCCTTTAGAACCGTTACTGCCACCACTATCACCCTTGACAGACTTGTGGGGCTCTACGGGCAACCTGAGCTCATTAAGATAGATGTAGAGGGTGCTGAATGGAATGTGTTTAAGGGTATGACCAAGAAGTATGGAACTATAGCCTTTGAATGGACTGAGGTGACTTTAGATGAGCATGCCAAGCAGTTAGAGTATTTGCAAAACTTCGGCTATGAAGAGTTCTCTATTAGGTTTATAGAAGAGCACTTAAAGGAACCTGCGTCAGATGATTGGCTTCCATTAGACTTTGCCCACATACTTAAAGACCACGTAGATGCCCGTAAAGATAAATGGGAATCAGGTGGGTGGCAAGAGGCAAATCTAAGGCCTACAGGTGATGTAGGAATGCTTTGGGTTAGATAATTACATTCCGCCTAATAGAAAGCCAGTAGTGGTTGAGTCCACAGCAGCTGTACCAGAACCTGTTGCGCTTGCATAAGCAAGACTGTTCCAACTAGTAACTCCGTCACCAAACTTAAAGAAACGAGTATCTGTTTCAATACCAATTTGGCCAGCAGCTAGGACTGGGTTTCCCAAAGTCCATAAAACAGCAGGGTTTCTCTGCTGTTGCATAGTCGCATTAAGCGTTCCTAGTACGTTAAGTGACGATACTTCTAGCGGCTCCGTATAGTTAAAGGTGTCTCTGTTTAGCATGACCCTCCTTAATTATGCTTGAGCTTCAGTCCAGGAAATACGTCCAAGTACAGATGCTGTACTTGTGCTTACGTTGGTTACAACGATTGTAAGAGTATCTGGTCCATCTGGATAAACACCTGTATTTGATACAGCGGTACCTCCGCCAAGTACGGCGTTACCCAAGTCGCGAACCTGAGAGATATCTGAAGTACCTGTTGAAGATACAAAGAACCCACCTGTTACTTCACCGCCCTGTACTGAGTAGCTGTTACCAGCGTAGTCAGCAATCTGAGCAAGGGATGAGTTAGGGGTGTTAGCAGCGTTTCTTACAGAGTTTGTCCAAGAAGTTGAACCTGGCGCCAAGAATACAAGCGGTACAGAAGATAGCGTTAGAGAGTTGCTTACAGTAATAGATGATTGAGAAGCAACTGCAGTTACTGTAGTACCTGCTGTAACACCAGCTCCTTGAACCGACATACCAACAGCCACAGTTCCAGTGTTACCTGTAAGGGTTACTGTTGTAGAAGCAGAAGCCGAACCTGTTGCAGTAGCGTTGTTTCCTACATAGTTGTAAGGTGTACCGTTCAAGTAAGCCTGTACTAGCACGTTACCTGTAGTTGTATTCAATAGTGAGATATCAAGGGCTTTAGTCTGAAGCTGCATCTTGTTTAGAAGTTCACGCAAACCAAAGGCTGCTGAGAAACCGTTATCTACAGAAGGGGCGATACGAATTGAGAATAGCGCCTTAGATGTAGCACCGCTAAATGAGTAGTTACCAGTAAGAGTAGCCGTTGTAGCTTGAGACAAGGTTACAGTCGTTCCAGATATTGCTACTACATAAGTTCCGTTTGGAATACCTGTTCCTGTTACTTGTTGTCCAGGAACAATACCTGTTGCAGCACCAGCAGTTGCTACTACAGAACCAGTTGTTGCCTGTACTAGAGTAGTTGATACCGCTGTGGTTCCACCAAGTGATGTAGGTGTTGTCTGACCATACGTAAACAAAAGGGACTTGTCATCATCAAAACGGCCATCCATGATGACCGAAGTTCCCCAGTGTGAGATAGATGGGCCAAATGTTGGGAAGGCCTGCTCTACTGCAGTTGGGTTAGTTGATGAGTATGTAAACGCTTGACCAGCAGTAACCGCAGTACCTGAAGTTGTTCCTAGGGTACCTGTTGTATAACCCATTGCTGGGAACCAGATTGTTGGGTTAGCCACTGTTGGTGAGCTTGAAAGTATAAGTGTTGTTGTTCCAGAGATGAACTCAATCTTTGTTCCATCTGCAAGATATGGGCTAATTGCGCGCATACCAACTTGTAAACCTGCTGTAGAGCCTACAGTGGCTACGTTAGAACCTACAGCCATTGTGGTTGTAACAGCAGAGGCACCAGCTTGACCACGAGTAACACCCGTAAGAGTGTTAGAGGTAAGACCTGTGTAGTTAATGTACTCCCATGTATTAGATGAACCAGTTCCACGAATAACTGCGGTTCCTGGATATGACTGGAATGTAATTGTTGCAGAAACGGCTCCACCATTGTTTACAGATAGTGTAACTGTAAGTGTAGATGCGTTAACCGCTGTTACTACTGCTCCTGCACCAAGGTTAGTACCTGTTGCAAACATTCCTGAAACAATTCCAGTTGTTGAAGTTACTACAAGAGTGTTTGCTCCGCTTGAACCTGTTGCGCTTGTGCTAACAGATGTTGGTGCGTAGAAACCAGTTGTATTGGCTACGTTAATAGTTGTATCAGATGCGCCTACAGAGGCTGTTAACTGAGTTGATGCTGGCTGTGTAACAGATTCATAGCGGCCAGATAGGTTACCTGAGCGCATATATGCTGTAGCGTTCTGGTTATTGTTAGCTTGCTTGTGGACATATACAATGTTTCCCTTAGGTCCACGGAAGCCCCAACGAACTGCTCCAGCGCCATACCATGAGTAATCCATGTAGAACATCTGCATCTTTGTAAGGTCAATGTTGTAACCAGAAGGGCCTGTTCCATCGACTCGGTCAATGTTCCAAGCAGATTGTGGGATTTTTGTATCGATTGTCTTTGAGACAATTACGTTAGTAGCTGTTGTTCCACGGTATGAAGGTTGAATAGTAAGCGAGGTATCGCTTGCAATATCGATAACGCGGTAAGACTGACCACGAAGAACAATATAATCTCCAGGTACCAACTGCTTGCTAAATGTTGTTGGATAGTTAGTTGTTGTCTGAGAGACTGTAGATGAACCGTTTGTTACCGTTACACGGCCTGCTGTTTGGAAGATAGATGAACGGCGAACCGCATAAAGGGTAGTTCCGTCATATTCAAAGAAAACACCGTTTTGTTGGTCAAATAGACCAAGGCGGTTTGATGCACCATTCCAGTTAGATACTGAGGCATAGTAGTTACCTGATGCTGTAGTTACTGTTGGTGCGGTTGTTGGCACATAAGTAAAGGAGGTAAGACCTGTTACAGAGGCTACTGGGAATGTTCCGTTATAACCGTTTTCATTAGCGCCATAAATAGCAATTGAGTAGCCTGGCTGTAGGCCATGAGGCTCTTTAGTCTGAACTGTTACATATGGGCTTGAGTACGAGATTGAGTCAATTCCATAGGTAGGCTTAAGAATTGTTCCAGAAGAAATTTGAATACCCTTACCAGATTGATAACGGAAATAACGGCGTGTCTGACGCACTTGAGCAGTGTTATTTGAGGTGCCGTTAGTTGAGAAGAACACTCCACCATCAAATGCACGGTGCTTAACCTGAGCCTGTGAGCGCACAAAGATAGACGCGTTAAAGGTAATAGAAGTTGTTGTAAGAGCGGTAGTAACAGCCTGGCTTAGACCAATAGCTGTTCCCTGTACATAGGTAACAAATGTTCCTGCTGCAATACCAGCTGCTGTTACTGTCATACCAGGAACAATGCTGGTAGCAGAGGCTACTGTAACAAAGGTACTTCCAACCGCGCCTGTAGCAGTAGTTGCTGTAGGGCTTACTGCTGGTGTGGCAGAAGGTGCAGTTCCTGTGTAGTAAGAAAATACCAATGGTGATGTAACAGTTGCTACATATGCGTTACCATTTGGGGCAGTTCCTGAGGCTACTGTTGAACCAATAACAGCTATTTCATTACCAATATGTAAACCGTGTGGTTGGGTTGAAGGCATTGTTACTGTAACCATATTTGAAGAATAGGCAAAAGACGCAGGTGTTAAAGCAGCGTCTTTATAAACCGTTCCAAGAGCTACTAGAGTTTTGTTAGTATCAAAAATTGTTGTAGATGCCCAACCTGTTGGCGTAGAGCCTTTTGCTGAAAAGGTAAATGAGGATTCACTTGGTCGAGTTTCAATTGTATAGTTACCTGGAACTGATGGTGAGAAAGTATCAGCAATGTAGATTGGCACACCGATTGCAGGGGCAACACCAGCTGTTACTGTTCCAGAACCAGATGATGCTGTATTTGCTGTAGTTGAGTTAGCAATAGTAAATGTAGTTGTTGTTGGGGTTGCAAGAATAATTGCAGGCTGTCCAGAAGTTGTATTGTAGTTAGTTGTAAAACCAGTAATTGTTACAAGTTGTCCAACTGTAAAGTTATGGGCTGCAGAAGTTGTATAGGTAGCAAGAGTTCCGTTACCAATTGCACTTGATGCAGTTGCTGTGGTGGTTGTAAGAGAAACAGTAATTGTCTTAGTTCCAGCAGCACCAGTTTGAATATCAGATACTGCTAGGGCGTTAAAGTTGAAGTTATATGCAAATGGGCGGTTATTAATAAGACTTAGATTTTCCCACTTAGATACTTGTGGTCCATATTCAAAGTCTGTGTCAATAAGCGCCTGTGGGCTAGATGTACGGAACTTACCTACTGGGTCAGTTAGCTCTTCTGATGGTTCAAACTTTTCAGCAAATTGGTCGATAGTAATCTGCAACTTATCCGTTGCAGCCATGACTCCTGCAGTATTGTAGTTAAGAACAAGTGTTGTGTTTTCTGAAACAGACGCTAATCCACCTGATACCCATGTGCCAGTAACTGTGCTTGCTACTGTAAATGTGGTTGAGTTTGCAGATGTAATTGTTGCTGAAATGTTAAATGCTGTTGGAGTAGCACCTGTAATGGTTACAAATTGACCAGGAGAGAAAGTATTAGCTGCTGTGAATGTAACAGCAGAACCTGTTGTAGCAATAGCTGTGATTGGAGCTGTAAGGGCGTTTTCACCATACGCTGCATAAGAAGTTGCTAGAAGAGAAGCATCAGAAAAGTTATAGATAACCTTATTCTTGGTAACGTTGGTAATAAGTACCAAGCGCTCTTGTGGGATGATGCGGGGAATGACAATAGTTTTTGAGGCTGGGGTAAAGACATATCCTGTCTCTAATAGAATCTTTCTTGCCATGCTCTAAAACGCTCCTAACAATAAATCCGTTGGGGAGAACGGATAAGTTGTGGTTACTGTTGGTGTATCTGTTCCCGCCATAATTCTTCCGCTGAACTGTGAACCTGCTGGAACTGATTCAGAGAAAGCAATATAACCATCATCATCTACCCTAAAACCATCCCAAGGTAGTGGGGAGTCCCACACTACTGAGGAATAATTTACTGTTTGAACTATACCATTTATAGTGACTAAAAGTCTCAATGGATTGGTAATAGTTTGTTTGGCACCTTGATAGGTGGGTATAAATCGGTTTTCGACTCCATCAAAGCTATATTGAAGGTTGTCTAATGGGGTGACTTGTGTCGTGCTGGTATCTAATGAGCCATCGCCTTTAACAAATTGGGAAGACGTTCCTCCAGAAGTAATATAAGAAGTAGCCGTTAAGTTACCCCTAGAGTCAATTTTTGCTAATGGCGTACCGCTTGAGTTTTGCCATTCAGTAAGGTTGGCAGTTTGGGAAGCATTTGCTTGAACCACTATTGGGGTAATAGCGGCAGTTGGGGCAACGACAGAAACAACTGCTGATATTTGAGCGGTTCCGCCAGTACCAGCAACGTTGGTAAATCCTGAACCTACTACGGTAAAGGTGGTAGATGTTGCGGCAGTCACTATCCAAGTACCATTGTAAGTACCGCCAGTAACACCAGCGATAGTTACTTTTTGCCCGACTTGAATTAACGATGTTCCGCCATAGGTAAAGACGGCAACTGTGGCAGAGGTATAAGCAGCGGATGAAATAGCAGTTGTAATAGAACCAACTACTGCTGTTGTGTTACCAGCAAATAATTGACCCGCTGCGTTAAATCCTGAAATGACTGTACCAGAACCGTTTTGGTTTTGAAGCATATCTCCGCTTTGGGCAGAACTTGACCTAAGCGCCATAATTATACTTGTTGAACCGTTTGGACCAAAATTATTTCTTGCACCATAAGGCGCAGTAGTTCCGCCGTAAATTCCATAAAGAGTTTTTAAGATACCAAACTGGTCAACAGTTAATGCGTAAGAAGTTCCTGCTTGCGTAAAGGAAGCCATATTTGCATTAGAGCCATTTGGTATAGTTGCAGTTAATGGCACTACTCCAGTAGCGGTAGGGGCTATTGTGTTACCTGCTGTAAAGGTATTCGTTGTAGCCAATTCAGGCACAACGGTTGTATCTACAATCAGGTTACTTGCTGAAGTAGTAAGCCCTGTGCCAACATTGAGTGCAATTGTTGACACACCATCGTATGTAATTGGGGCTGTTGCTGTTGCTATACCAGTCGTACCAATTGTGCCTTGGTTACCTTGTATTCCCTGTGTGCCTTGAAGCCCCTGAAGACCTTGTGTACCTTGGTTTCCTTGAGTACCTTGAATACCTTGTGTACCTTGCGGCCCTTGAATACCCTGCGTACCTTGAGTACCTTGTACTTGTATTCCTTGCGTACCTTGAACGCCTTGCGTTCCTTGTAAACCTTGTAATCCCTGAGTACCTTGAGTACCAGTAGTTCCTTGTGAACCTGTAAATCCTTGTAAACCAATAAGTCCCTGTAGACCTACAAAACCTTGGGTACCAGTAGCGCCTTGAATTCCTGTAAGTCCTTGAGAACCAGTTGTACCTTGAGCACCATTAGCTCCATTAGTACCTGCAGTTCCCTGTGTACCTGTAAAACCTTGTAGTCCAGTTGTTCCTTGGTTGCCTTGAAGACCTTGTAAACCAGTAAGGCCCTGTAAACCATTTGTTCCTTGAGTTCCTTGAATACCTGTAGAACCTGTAATTCCTTGCGCGCCTGTCGTTCCCTGCGCTCCTGTAGAACCTGTTGTTCCAATTGCGCCCTGAGTTCCAACTGCACCTTGAATTCCTGTAGTGCCTTGGATTCCTTGTGCGCCCGTAGCTCCTGTTGAGCCTTGTGTTCCTTGTGGACCGATACCACCAGTTTGAGCAAAGGTAATAGCATCTGTACCAATGATAATCCAGCCGTTAGATTGGCTACCTACTGAGTTTTCAATCCAGTTAGTACTTGATTGCGTTGTACCAGCAACTACATAAAGAAAATCGCCGTACTCGACTTCGCCATTAACAGAGTTGTTGTAATCTGATGCGCGAGTGAGGATATAGGGAGTTGGACCTGAACCTTGTTGAGTAATTACATAAATACCATTTTGTGTTGTAGTAGTTTGATTCTTAACAAGTACGCGGTCATTAGTAGTAAATGAAACACCATCAACTGAACCACGACCATTGCTAGTAGCAGTAAGAGTTGCGCCTACGCCATAACCACCATCAGCACCTAAAGTACCTGCGGTGTAAGTAGCAGCAAGATTGGCAGTTGTAGCCATACGAGCAGAAGCGTGTGCGTTGTTAGAAGCTAATGGGCCGACTAATCCCTGAACGCCTTGTGTACCTTGAACGCCAAAAGAGCCTTGTATTCCTGTATTTCCTTGAATACCCTGAGTGCCTGTACCAGTAATTCCTTGAATACCAGTAGTTCCTTGGGTACCTTGGACGCCTTGCGTTCCCTGATTTCCCTGCAGACCTTGTAGACCTATTAATCCTTGTAAACCTGTTGTTCCTTGATTACCTTGAATCCCTTGTAAACCTGTTGTTCCTTGATTACCTTGAATCCCTTGGTTACCTTGAACTCCTTGAGTACCTTGGATACCTTGCGTCCCCTGTAATCCAACAAGACCTTGCGTACCAGTCGCACCCTGCATACCTGTAGTGCCTTGTGTACCAGTGCTTCCTTGTAAACCTAAGAATCCTTGAGTACCCTGCGCGCCCTGTATACCAGTTGTTCCTTGAGGACCCTGAACTCCTTGTACTCCCTGCAGACCTTGAATACCCTGGGTACCTTGTGGACCTTGAATGCCCTGAGTTCCCTGAGGTCCTTGAACTCCTTGCGTACCTTGCAAACCACTTACGTTAAATGTCCAAGCAGCAAATGTTCCAGAACCACCAGTTCCAGTTACGTTTACAGTAATGCTTGAATCAGTTGTTAAGGCGGTAATCTGACCAAACATAAAGTTAGTTGGCGTGCCTGTGTTAGTAACAACAACATATTGACCAACTGTATAAGCGCCAGAATTTGTAACAGTAAATGCTTTAGAGCCAGTACCAATTAAAAATGATGTAGCAGAAGTTACTCCAATAAATGAACGGCCTTGGATACCCTGAGTTCCTTGAACTCCTTGAATACCCTGCGTACCTTGTGGTCCTTGGATACCTTGTATACCTGTAGTGCCTTGAGGCCCTTGAATACCTTGTGTACCTTGCACTCCTTGAAGTCCTTGAATGCCTTGAATACCTTGAGTTCCTTGCGGTCCTTGAATTCCTTGAGTTCCCTGTGGACCTTGTAAGCCTTGAACACCAGCAGTTGAGAATGTCCATTGTGAGTAAGTACCAGAACCACCAGTAAGAATAGAGTTAACAGTAATACTGGAATCTAATGTTATTGCGGTGATAATGCCTTCAACCCAGTTTGAAAGCCCTGGGGTGTTAGAGACACGTACTGTTTGACCTAAACCAAAAGCGCCTGAATTAGTTACGTTAAATGTTAGAGAGCCAGTTGTAACCGCGTTAGGTGTAGGTGAAGTTACTCCTAGATATGAACGGCCTTGAATGCCCTGTGTGCCTTGCACACCTTGTGTTCCCTGTGTTCCTTGAACACCTTGCAGCCCTTGAGTACCTTGGGTTCCCTGTGGTCCCTGAACGCCCTGTATACCCTGCGTACCTTGTGGTCCCTGTAAACCTTGCGTGCCCTGAGTTCCCTGTAAACCCTGAGTTCCTTGCACACCTTGTAGCCCTTGTGTGCCTTGCGTACCTTGTGGACCTTGGATAATTCCAACGTTAACCCAAGCTCCACCTTCCCATACATACAGGTATGGGTCAACAATATAACCATCACCATTATTACCTGTTGGATGCGCAGCAACTAAAGCGGCATACGTTGGGTATGAACCAAGGATTACTACAGATGTACCAGCGTTACCTTGTATTGAAAGTCCCTGCGTACCTTGTGTACCAGTCTTTCCCTGCGCACCCGTATAACCCTGAACACCATTATGTCCAGAAGAACCTTGTAGGCCATAAAAACCTTGGATACCTTGTAAGCCTTGAGTACCTTGTGCTTGGTTAAAACCGCCGCCCTGTAAACCTTGAGAACCTTGTACACCTTGACCTGCGTATTGTCCATGAATACCTTGGGTGCCTTGACCGCCCTGAACACCCTGTACTCCCTGTATTCCTTGCGTGCTAAATCCAGGAAGTCCGCCTGTTTGTGTTGAAGGGATTACGTTAACAACTACTGGGGCAGGAGTGACTACTTGGATAGCGCATTGGCATGGCCAGTTATTACAAGAGTGACAGTAACTCAATTGTTACCAGCTTCCGTTTAGCGCACCTGAAGAGTTAGTTACAGCTTGGGTAACAAAGGTTTGACCCTTAACGTAAGTAACGGCTACTTCGGTGTTTGCAATCTCTGTTGCTAGTAGGTCCCAGAATCCACGTACAGGCAGGTACTGAGTGCCATCAACATTAAGCGATAGCTGTACCTTACTGAGTGTTGAAGATGTAGATAGGAGGGTAACTGTAAAATTAGCGTATACGGAAGGTGCATTTGGATAGGTACGAATCTGCGCAGCCCAGGTAAACAAAGAAGCATCAAATGGGAAATCAAACTCTACAGAGAAGCTGTTTCCTTGGGTAATAACTAAATCGTAGTTTTGAGCTGTTGAAGGCAATGGGCTACGTCCAGTCAAGTTATTGGTTATGTAAACTCTTTCTGGCTTACGGGCATCGTCAACCTCTTGAGTTACATAGACAGGTACGTACTTATTAGTTGTACGTGAAGTACGGATAAGCGTACCCATTTCAATCTTCCATAGACCAACGTTAAGCTGGGCACAGAGGGTCTTATATTGCTCCCAACGCTGTTGAATAATAGATGTGAGCTGGCGGTAACGCTCAGAGCGAGGAATATTTACTCCATCTGGCGCCTGAATATCGATATCAAAAGCAGAGTCTGTGGCAAGAGCCCATAGAGCCTCAATGGTTGCAAGGATAGCAACTGGATACTCTTCTACAGGAGGGATACTGGCAATAGTAACTAGAGACCCGTAAGAATCAACGCGGTTATAGGTATGCTGGTTTACAGCATCGTTAATAAAGTTACAGAGTTCAGAGTCTAGGAAATAACGGTCTTGAAGACCTGTTACTGCAATAGTAGAGCCGCTAACAGGGGCGGTTGCAAAGGTAATAATGCCTGTGTCTTCTTCAACTGTATAGCCGTAAGGGTACCCAATAGGATTGCTGTTAATTGTTACATAGAGGTTAGCGGTCTCGATAGGCTTAATCCCAGTGGGAAATACGGTGGTAGTTCCGTCACCAGCAGTAGTAAAACTAAAATTCTTTTGTAAATCGCCTAGTTCTAGACGGACTCTAGAGAGTATGTCAGACAGAACGGCCACAGAAACTCCCTACACTTGATAAATCTAATGATGGCGTATTACTTCTTAAAAATCTCTACAAACGAAGAAGGCGCCCCGAAAGGCGCCCACTTCTAACAGGTAATCTTTTAGATAACGCCTGCTAAGTAACCCTTTTCCTTAAGGTGTTCAGCTACATGCTTAGTAACTTTGTATTTAACTCCAGCTTTAAAGCTGTAGTTATTTCCCTTACCAAGAGTCATGTTGTCAATATCTTGAACTACACGGATCTCTACAGTAGAGTCATCAGTGCTTCCGACCGTTACAGGGTCATCTACAATAACTGTCTGACGACTAGGCTTAGTAGCGTCAATTACATTTGTCTCTAGGTCAACTCTTGCTTGAGCTGTTGCCATAGACATTTGATTAGCGGCATCCTGCTGAGCTTCAATAGCTTGTTCTTGTAGCTGCTCGCGGACACGACCTGTTACATCAGTGGGCTTTGACTTTGTTGCCATTAGTATTCTCCAATTTAATATCTCGTTAGAATAAGGCGGGAGCCGAAACTCCCGCCCTTTAAGCTATTTAGTTTTTATTAGTTGGTCTCGAGGATAACAACAGATTGGTCTGTGATTAGGCCAAGTCCGAAGATTGAGTACCAAGCAAGTGCATGCTCACGACCGAAGTCTAGAATACCGCCATCGCGGAGTTCGACTGGAAGAGAGATAGCGTGACCGAATGCGTTATCACCGATCATGATACCTGCATAACGATCTGAAGCACCGTTACCTGTGTAGGTAGCTGGTGTTGTGTATCCTCCACCAGGTACTACAACTGGTGAAGCTACTGCTGTGTCGGTTGTGTAACCTGAACCAGCACCACCAGTGACCTTAAGGACCTGTGTGGTTTCGATGAAGACTACATCGTACAAACGTCCGATTTCACCGAGCATGAAGTTTCCTGGAGCAGCATACTTTGTGACTTCAATGAATTCTGGGTTGTCACGTAGTGTACGGCTTTGGTGTGGGTGAACGAAGCAGACGTAGGTCTCGCCCAACCTTGGGATGTTCTTGGTTGCGAGGGTCTCTACAGTGTCCTTGATAACGTGTGGTGTTAGGTATGAAGAACCTGTCATAGACGCACGTGATGTTGCGAAGGTTCCATATCCGTACCAGTTGTTAACTGCTGAAGAGACAGATGAGCGGTCTTCACCATAAAGAGTAGAAGAAGCTGCGTATAGTGTGTCGCGTGAAAGCTGATCTAGGTAGATAGCCATGTTACGACCGAGAAGACGTGAGGCTGAAGCCATTACGTCATCGAATGAAGCGTTCAATAGAAGCTCAGAAACAGCAAGAGCATAACCATGCTCTGTTACTGTGATTGAGAACTGTTGAGCTGTAAGTGCGTTAGTTTGCATACGGACACCTTCAACAAGAGGTGAAGCGAATCCGAGGTTGTTGTAACGCATGAAGTTGATTTGTAGTCCTGGTGCAACACCTAGTTCAGTCTTCTTGACTGCAAATTGCTCAAAGCGAAGGATAGGCATAGCCTGGAACAAGATTTCCTTGGACCAGATTGTCTGAATCGCTTGAGTCAATTGGGTGTTTGTACCAGAGTACGCTGTTGGGGCTGCGGCTAGATTGCCTGTACCTGTGATACCTGATGCCATTTGGCTTTGACTCCTTGATAGTAGTTTTTAGTTATTAAGTTTTATCCCAGAATTCCGCTGGTCTTGCCCTGAGCTTTAGCGCTCAAGATTTGACTGCGGACTTTTGCGTATTCATTCATCGGCATTGCTGCAATATCTGCAGCAGTAAACTGACGTGATTCCGAATTGATCTCCATTGGTCCAACGCCTGGCAAGGTTGCCCTAACGCCTGGCATATCTCTGCGCTGTTGCTGTAAAGCAGACTGCGCATCTGACAAAATACTGTTAGATCGCTCAACCAAACTCGCAACACTTTCATTGATTTCTTCAGCAGTATTTCCCTGAACATAATCAATTAATTGCGGAATGATATTTTCGCGGTTCTGTTCAACAGCTTGTTGACGGTAAGCCTGCAAATCTGCAAACTTTCTTTCTTGCTCCAGAAGAGCGAAGGCCGCTTCGCGTTCTTGACGCTCACGAGCCAACTGCTCTCGCAACTCTTCAGCTGTAGCTTTTGCGAAGTCCTTGGCGTCCAAGTTCTCCTCTTGCTTAGCTTTTTCTTCAGCTGCTCTGGCTTCCGCCTCGGCTGCTTCACGAGTTGCTTTTTCTTCTCGTTCCTTTTTGATAACAGATAGTTCTTCCTTCAATCTTTCGATTTCTGGATACAACTTATCCTTCTCTTGCGAACGAACTTTTGCTAGATCATCTTCAGTATAAAACTTAGATGACTTAGCTGAGTCATTCGCACCAGGAGTAACAGTAGGCGCGTCAACGCCCGACACATTTACAACTGGAGCTGTATTAGCTTCTGCTTCAAAAGCAGATGCCATTTGTTCTGCAGTATCTGACATGCTTATATCCTTTGATTCTAGGGGTCGTTTTCCAAATGAGCCGAAGCCCGTATCACATGTGACCTAACGGTTGTATTGCAGTATTTATTTTGACAATAGATTGCTCAATTGTCTGTATAAATCACTTTATTTTTGGTAGTCCTCTGGAACTCTGCGTTGAGGCAGTTGTGTTCCGTAGGCTTCCGTTACTAGACGAGTACGGACCTTTTGATCGCCAACTTGGGCGGCAACGGTTGCATCATCTAGCAATACTGGTTCTGTAGGTGCTGGAGCCATCTGATCTATAGGCTTTCCTGGAGTTGAAGTTCCTCCTGGGCCTTGCTCTACAGGGGTAGTTCCTGTAAGCGCCATGATGTCTTGCTCGATTTGAGTTTGAATAAGTTTGAGGGCTCCATCTGCCATAGCTTCATCTTGAAGTTCTTGACGGATTTCTGTGAGCTTTTCCTGTGGGAATTCTTCGCCCAATATACGCAAAGCTCCTTCTTTGGACTCAAGTCCAAGAGAAAGCATGGATTGAACTTCGTTGATGGCAATTAGCTTGTCAAGAGGAAGTGGCATTGGGAAGTGGATATATGAACGGAAAGTCAATGGGTCATTAAGGTCTAGTTCAGATACTTGTCCTGGCTTTAGCGGAACTGTGCTTGCGTTAGGGTCCCACTTAAATGTCTCTGGCTCTTTAAGGGCTAGGTTAAGAAGAACTAATTCATTAACGCGCTGTAGTCCATAAGCGTACTGAACAATCTTTTGGTGGTAACGGTTCATCAAAGGCTGGAATTGAATAGAGAGAGCAACGCCTGATGTGTTAGAGATAGGCTGTGCTTGTCCCAAAGCAGTTTCTGGAACACCGATCATTTCGTGCATTGACTTCTTCATCATTGCAAGGAACTCCATAGCTCCTTTAAGACCTTGTGCTCCGCCTTCTAGATTCTCTACTCGTGCGTCTTTTGGAAGCCCACCCCAGACTTTGTTAGCGCCCTTTTCAAGCTGAGAAGCTTTTGCACCGATGATAACTGTGACTGGGGCGGCGTGATAGTTAACAATGTCAGCAATATCCGTAGCGGTTTCGTTGTAAGCGCGGTTAATATTGATAATGTCATTGCAATCAGAAAGACCCCAAGGGCTACCACTAATACGAACGTTTGGTATGTGTACCACAGGAATAGTGCCAAGCGGGTTTGGGCGCGAGTCAATGAGTTCGTCATTGATGTACTCCTCAATAATGTCGTCGGTAAGGATTTCTGTATAAGTAAATACCTGACGAGTACCTTCTAGTGATGTGCCCCAGAAACGATACTTAAGCTTGAAACGGATAAGACGTTCGCGGTCATGTGGATGGAACTCAGGAAAAGCAAAAGAAGAATTGAGAGGAAGTATACGAACGCGTCCTGGATGTAAACGGCCTGCTGGATCTGTATAGGCCTCTTCGTAAGCAACTTTGATAAAGCAGTCACCAGATACAGTTCCTTGTTGACCTATTTCCCAAAGTACAGTTGCTTTGTTGTTATCTACTTCCCACACTCGCTCTAAGAGGTCTGGGACAATAGCCTCAGTCTCTTTAGGGCTACGAAAGTTAACGCCTTTACCAAATGTAAAGTTAATAATAAAATCTGAGAAAGCACGGTAATAGTTAAGTACCATTTGGGTTTCGCCTGTTTGACGGCGATAAGACCAGTGATGGCCTAGATACATTGCCCAGTTAAGTGAGTAACGGTTTAGTCTTGGACCGTGTACTTCGAATTCTTCATCAGCTAGCTCAACAAGTCCCAGTGGGGAAATGGAGATGGTTAGGTCAGATGAGGCTGCACGATAACTCGGTGGGGAGAAATCCATACCGCTCACAAATCACCTCTTTCAAATCTGGACAATCTTAGCATAAATGTCAATAAAGGTATAAATCGACAATTAGCGGAAACGTTCACCTCGGATGAGGTTAGGGCCTACTGACTTGGTAACTTTTTTCTTTTGAGCTTCTTCTTTTTTCTTTTGAGCTTCAGCGGCATAATCACGGAAACGTGGGTCTACTTCTTTTTCAGAAGTTACGAACTTTCCACCCAATTGAACGTATCTAGAGTGGACCCAGTGGGCAGCAGCAGGGGAAGGATATGTGCGAAATTTTGAACGTGCTTGAGTTGTAAGCATGTTCCAAAGCTTTTGATTAGCAGGGATTTGCTTAGGACCCTTTTTTACTTCTTTGCCTGTGATTAGCGCCATTGTAATTTCCTATAGGAAAGCGCCCCTGCTAGCACGTGGATAGCAGGGACGAATTAACCTATTTAATTAGTCGTGGACTACTGAAGGGTTAGCGGCTTTTTGTGGAGCACCGTTACGTGTAACTTCTTCGATACGGTTATCTCCATGATCAGCAAAACCACCTGCAGAGAATTCCTTTAGGTGATCTGGTGCTTCTACCCAAGCTGCAGAACCAACGTGTGCGCGTTCACGCATTGTCTCTTCTGGAAGCTTTTCAAATACGTTCACGTTACGGTTTGGACGACCTGCTGCAGGTGTGTAACCTTGCATAGCGCCCTTTGTGAACTCTTGTGGGACGTCTGTATCTGTAGCAATACCTTCTTCAAAACGAAGTGGGCCACGTTGGCCAGGAGTTGCTGGAGATACCTTACGATCATAAACAGTTCCTGATTTTTCTGGGAACTTTGGGTCTGGTGCAATTGCCATTGTTTTACTCCTATATTAGGTTGAGGACCTCAGTAAAAGTGTGCTACAGAAAGGCGTTACAGTCAGCCTAAAGTCTTAACGGAAAAATGGAGAGGACGACACTTCTATCTGAGGCATGGTTAGTTCTAGCGTTAGAGAGCATGCTATGGCTAGAGAGTCTGCATAGTCATCGTGGGCATGAGCCTCATCAGGGGCTTTGGCTAAAAAGTTTGGCCCAGTAAACTTGGTTTCCAAATCTTCTAACTGTTGCCTAAAACGACGATAACTACGAAGCTTTCTAGTTTTAGCGTGGGCAGGCCAGCTAATTAACTCTCTGTCAATAAGAGCCTTTAAGTGCTTCCAACGTTTAGATTGTTCAGGCTGACTGCTTCCTACAGCAATAACTTCTGCTCTAGGGATAAGAAGCTTTAAGCGCTGGGCAACTGCGTCACCCACACCATTAGCGTCTACCCCAACATACATAACGTTATAGTTTTCAAGGAACTTAGTGATTTGGAAGTACTGGTCTTCCCAGTCATCTCCTTGAAGCTCCAACCAATTAAGAACTCTGTGGTCGTAGTAACCAAACTCATCTGGACGGTCCCAGTCTACCCACACCACAGTTACTACAGTTGAGTCAATCTTACGTGCTGGGTCAATCCCTACAACTACAGGGGTTCTATGCCAAGCACGAACAATTTCCATAGAGGTATCGCCCAGCTTATCCATTGCAGTAGAGGTTACAAACATTCCTCTTTCTAGCAACCATTTGCAGTTATACGACATTTGGAACTCGTCTGAGTCTTCTCCAATGCGTAGCTTTTCACGCTTGATATGCTTCTCATAGTTAGCGTTAACTTTAATAACGTCACGCCAAGTCCACTCAAAGTGATTTTGTCGCCTGCTCTTACTAGTCTGACGTCGTTTATTTAGTTGAATGCTGTTGTAAAAGTTATTTTTGTGTGTTGTTGGAGTCCCTGTTTTAACCATAGTTCCAGCGTAGTAAGCCAACATAGGAGCAATAGATTTAGATACTACAAAGTCATCTGCCTCTTGGCACTCATCAATAACAATAAGATGGAAGGACTTAGATTCAATTTTAGCTCTAGGGTTAGCTGTCATCATCATTAGAGATGAGCCAGAATTCTTTAATTTAATTTGACGGGTTACTCCCGCAACTCTGCCTACGCTGTCATCAATCTCAGGGTCACCAAGGATTTCAAGTGCTCGCTCGCTAGTAAGGCGGTTTACTGTACGACCAAATAGGGTTTCTACCTGACCTTCAACTGGAGCAAACATACCGATCATAATGCCATCTTTAAATTTACCGAGAAGGTCTGGGTACATCTTTGCTAAACGTGGTAGTAGAACCATCAAAGTTGCAATGGTATTAGCAATAGTCTCTGACTTACCCGACTGACGGGCTGCCAGAGCTGTTATCTCTTCACTATCGTTAATAATTATAGACTCAATAATGCGTCTAGCCAAAGGCATTTGATATGGGTGAAGTTCGTGACCTACAAGAGCGGTTTGAAATTCTACGCAACGGTCTACTAGATTTTTGACAAACTCCTTGGAGAGTTCATCCAGCCCGTCGTCGTCTTCGCCTTCTTCAATTTCAGGCTCTTCGTCCTCAAGTTCATCTGGATAGAACTCGTCTTCTTCGTCGATTAATTGTTCCATATACGCCTAGTCTATTTTAAAAAAAAGAGCCTAAGTAGTTAAACCTAGGCTCTTATGCCATCTACGGGGAGAGGAAGAGAGGCGTAGACAATTCTAGCAGAAATGTCTATTTATCGACAAATCCTAAGAACGTCTTGGAGTTCTGTTTCTAAGAGAGTCGAGCATTGCATGGGCGGCCTCTGAGCCCAGTAAAGCTTCATCTAAATACATGTCGTCTCTAGTCCTTTGGTACATAGATAAACATCTACCAATTTCATAAAGTGATTGATCTACCCAGCTTTCAATCTCAGCTGTTTGCAGTCTAGATACTCGTTTAGCCACCTTTTCAGAGAAAGGTTTGTCCCACGGCTTTTTATTCTTGGAAAAAAGCTTCATCAAATAATCCATCTTGTGGTCTCCAGGCGTCTCTGCCTTTCATTGCTCGGTATAGAAGTGCATCTATTGAGTCTTCATCATCTAAATCTATATTAGGCTTTTTAAACCATAAACCAAAGTAAAAGCCTGGGTGGGTAAAGGGAATGCGGAGTACTAGGCACTTACCTAATCTGTAAGGAGACTCTGTCTCTTGGGTAGTGCCGATCTCTACAATAGGCAATAGGTCTCTATGCCAATACTGTAGTTTTCCGCCGTATAGTGGTCCGTATGATTTCATCAGTCAAATAGTACACTAATTTCCTGAGGGAACTGATTCTTGCCTACTTTCCTGTACCCAGCAGAGTCTAGCCCAGAGTCCTTCATATACTTACCAGTAGAGTCGGTAACCTTTAAGTCCTGCCAGATTTCAATAGGGATATTAGAGTATTCGCAAATGGTCTTATCTCTAAACTGGACTAGAAGAGTCTCAGTATCCTTCATGTAAGCCAGATTTAAAGCCCTAGGCCTTGCTGCGTTAGTGGTAGGTGCGGCTCTACGCTCAACAGGTTGGGCAAACTCAATTCCATATTTATCTTCAACGCTCTTATATTTATCCTCTAAATAGGTTGAATTAGTCTTGTCAGCCATGCCAAATACAAGGTTAGTTTTTATATCACCTTCGCGCTCTACTTGCTTTTGGCGCTGTTGGTAGTAGTGAAACCCTCTTTGTCTGCCAGCCATTATTCCTCACAAACGTGAAGCTCAGTCTCTGTCTCTAATACTCTTGCCAAACAGACTTTGCATCTTAAATACTTAGGCGGTCTAAAATTATTCTGAGCAGTAGCGCCTGGCAAGAAGTCTGCGCCATCCTCTGATAAAGCAGGAGTGTAGTCATAGATAATTTCAGGGTCTTGAAGAACCTCTGGTGGGAAAGGCCCCAAGGTCATAACTTCGTGATCAGGAACTGGATGAGCTTGAATAGCTCTTTTATTTACTATCTTCACTCTTAGTCGTCTCTGTTGTAGGTACAGCAGTCGACTTCACAGAAGTTTTCTTCTTTGCAAGTTTGTTTACTTCTTCTTTAACCGCTTCAACAGTAGCCTCTGTCTCTTTAGCAATAGGTGCCATTAGAGGGAAGTGACCAGCGTTAGCTCTGTCATGTAACCAATGAGGGAGGCACTTTGTGCAATAGTTAGCAGGGTTAACTCCTGGGTCAGCATGTGTGTAAGACGCTTCGTTAGAACAATTATCGCACTTCATAAGTCCTCCTAGATAATGCCCTAGTATAGCAAAAAGGGCGCCCAATAGAGCGCCCTTAGTGTTTTAATACTTACTTAGCTGGCTTTGAAGCGTGGTCAATAGCGCCCTTAAGGACTGGACCAAGGACACCAACAAGAGCAGCCCATGCAACCTTCTTAAGGTCGTGGTTTCCTGTTTGCCAGATTGCTACGCCTGCAGCAGCAGTTGCGTACACATAGTGCTCGACAAGAGACTTTGTCTTTGCATTCATTTATTACTCCTCTATATTGTTAACATATGGGGTTACGATATGAGAATCTGCCTGAACGTTTGGTTTAGATGAATCCTCACTGTGAGATGCTACACCCGCTACGGCAGCAGCCGCAACTGCAGCAAGATGCTTAGGATCAGTAGAGTAACCCGTAGCAGCCCAGGTCCCCATAGCGGCTGTACCTGAAATAGCTACGTGTACTGGATTGGTGACGTTAAGCTTTATTCCCACGTATATGCTCCAAAATCTCTTTTATATGGCGCCTAACCTCTTCAATGTGGTTATGGGTCTCTTGGTCCAATTTAAGGTCTTTAGTAATAATACGCCTGTCCTCATTGCCTGAACGGTTAGTTGCGTTTAAAAGTAGACCAGAAAGCAAGATGGACTCTAGTGAAACAGTAAGGGTTAGAAGATTAAATGGGTATGGGTCAAAGATAGCAAAAGCCATCCAAAGAGACCAGAAAATAATATGTATGATTAAGAACCAAGGGGAGCCAAAAGCAGTAGATGCCCAGTCAGACATCTTTTGAAAGTACTTCACTTACCAGCCTCTTTAATCATAGAAGAGTAGGTTGCAGCATCTAAACCTTTTGCTCCCTTAATCTTAAACTTATTTTGGTAAACAGGAACTAGCGCCAAGTCTTCAGCGGTTAATGTGCCCGTAACTAGTTGGCTTGGTAGAAGTCCAGCTTTTTCTAGAGCCCTTTCTACAATCATGGCTGCTTGATTCTTATAGCCAGCTTTAAATGCAGATGTTCCAGGAAAAGGTGGAGCAACAATTACTGTAGGTGGCTTTGTTTGTGTTGGGCCTGAGTTATTGTGGAGAACAGCGGCTCCGCCACCTGTAAGGGCTGTAGCACCCGCAACACCTGTTGCAAGTGTTTTATTTGTTCCTACGGATTTAGCAGGAGTAGAACTGCCAGAGTAATTAGGACGGCATATAGCCATTACGTATAGATATGGTCTGTGCCTTAGGTAAACACCGTTACCGTTTGCTTGAGAGGCAGTTAGAGCATGGTCAGGGCTAGTATTACCGCCAATAGTTGTTATGCCGTCTTTAGAGGCACCAACAATAATCTCAACATGGTCAGGTTGACCATGGCCAGCAAAACTGTAAAAGACTATATCTCCTGGTAGACCGTCATATTTACCTACCACTTGTTTATTTTTTTGAAACCAAGCTAGACCATCTGGGCAGTAAGAAAAACCTTTTTGTGTTTGAGCTGCAACAAGGTGGGCAGCGTTAGCTTGGGCAAAACACCAGGAAACGAACATGGCGCAGTAAGGCTGGTTGTTTACCCCGTACCAAGCCCCGTATATGTTGTCGTTGTTAGGGCCTTCAACAAAACCTACTTGCTTTTGGGCAATGTTTACAATATCTAATCCTGCTGTCACTGGTAAATAAGCCTCTCAGCTAAATCTCCTGGAACTACTAGGTAGTCGGGTTTATCTACCAAAGTCACTCCTGCTTTAAGGTAACAGGCTTGAACTAGTTCAGAGCATATAAATCCATCTTTAGCTGCAATCCTCTTTAGCAGTGGCAGGTTAGCCAGTATCTTTAGCCCAAGTATACGAAAGGTTAGAAGGGCTATAGTAAAAAACCCGTAGTGCTCACCAATAGCGTCTACAGCAGAATTAACAATAGTTTCTCTTTGTTTTTCAGTTAGCCGCTCATGCTTGTTCCAAGCAATATCTTTATAGTTAGCTGTTGGGCTTGGTTTTACTCCAGTAGGATCGGCACCAATAATAAAGTCTTTATCTATATAAATAAAGCAGTGATTCCAACGAGAGAAGGTGCCTAAGCGTATTAGAAAGCCAAAGAAGCCATTGGTCTTAACTACCCCATAATCTCCTGGTCTAGGCTTATACATACTCTTATTGGCGCTCTTCAATATGAGATTGAACTCTTCCCTCTAATCTAGAAAGGTCTTTAACAATCTCAATTTGATTGACGCGTAACTCCTTTACATCTGTCTTGACTTCGCTGACGTCCTCTTTTAACTCTTTGACAATAGGAAGAATCTGCAGTTTAATAGCGTCGTTAATTGAACTGCCGTGATTAGGGCGAAGCTCTTCTAAGCTTGGGCGAATCTCATCCAGGTATTCTTTAAGAGCTTCTGTTGAATGCTGCTTTACATACCATCTAGCGATACCTGTTAGGGCACCTGCTATAAAAAGGGAGGAAGATATCGTTGCAGTGATTGTGGCTAAATCCATTAGGAATCCAGTTCTTTATAGTAGATTAGACTAGATGCACGAATGTTGTCCAGAGAATTTGCACAAAAATGAACGATTTGTATAGTTTTACATATAAATACATAAATTTCTGCCTCAAACACACCCTCTTAACTTGACATGGCCTGTATCTCTGGTGTTTTATAGAGTATGAGAGAACCAGTAATGGTTCTTTTTTGTTTACTGAGAGGAGCAGCAATGCTTAATATCAGAATCAATATGGCAATTGATTTGAAGAAAGTCGCAGTAGTAGTGACAAGCTGGTTCATCGTTTTTGGACAATTGTTCACCCCAGCTCAAGCGCTACCTGCAGCAAAAGAAAAGGTAGTAAAAGTTGCGCTTACGTACTTGACCGTGATTACTACTAAAACTGAAGCCAAGGAGGCTTTAAATAGCAAGTACGCAAAATACTTTGACCCAGAATCCTTAGCGTTCCTCACGTTGTACGCTAAAGGGGTTCCAATGGCCGAATGGAAGTGTTTAAGAGCTCTATGGCAGAGTGAGTCCCACTTTAACCCTAAAGCCCTTAATATGAGCTCCAAGGCCTTTGGAATAGCCCAATTCTTGCCTTCTACGTGGGATAACTATAAGGTCACAAAAACACCTAACGCCCTACTACAGATTAAGTATGGGTTGCGTTATATTAAAGTTAGATACGGAACTGCTTGCCAAGCACAGGCCTTTCATATGGCTCACGGCTGGTATTAAAGAGTAATAAAAAAGCCCCCGAGTGATCGGGGGCTTCTTTATTTGGTAATTAGTATACGTATGTGAATGTTCCGTCTTGAGTTCCTGGGTTTTCACCAGTTGGAAGCTTGTATAGAACCAAGTTAACTGAGGAACCTACTGTTTGAGTTCCAGTTAAGCTCTGGCTGTAAACTGTTCCTGCATTGTCTACAGTAGCTCCTGTTGTGCGGTATGTGGTTGTTCCTGTGTCAAAATCAGCATTTCCAAGTAGGCGATCGGCCTCACGGTAAGTCTTTCCAGTGACTGTTGGAACTGTTGCTGTTGAAGCGGATGCTGCAATTGTCACTACTGCGTTTCCTGCAACACCTGTAAGTGCTGAGTCTGTAGCAGCATTTGTAACTGTGAACTGAGTAGCAGTTGCAGAAGCAATTGTTACAGCAGACAAGTTAAATGCTGAAGCAGTTGTGTAGGTCTTTGCGTAGTACTGAGTACCAATTGGTTGAGATGAACCAGCTGATACATAGTTGTAAAGACCTGTGATTGTCACAGTCTGTCCTGATGTAAATGCGTTGTTAGCTGTGTATGTAACAGTTGTGCCGTCAGATGAAACAGCAGTTACTGTTGCATATAGCTTTGTTGCTGGGTTGAATCCACCGTTAGCTGTGTTTTGTGGGAAAGCGTCCCAGCCATTGATAGCACGAACGTGGTTATCAGAAGGAACTGTTAGGCTTACTTGGCCAACTGCTTGTGTGATATCCGCAGTAGCGATTGTATAGCTAGAGTAGTCTGTAGTTGTTCCCCATGCGTAGTCCGCACCAATTCCTGGAATAACTTCTAGGTTAACAGATGCCTTACCTGTAGCGCTTGATACAGCACGATCTTGGGTAGAGCTTGTAACTGTGAAGTTTGAAGAAGTTGCAGATGCAATTGCAACAGAGCTCTTGTTGTATGCAGATGTGTAAGTACCTGTAGCAGTTGAGGTTGAACCTGTAGCTGCTGAAGTTACTGTGAAGTTGGTGTTAGTTGTAACTGCCAAGATTGTCTTGCTTCCGTTAAATCCAGCAGCAGATGCGCCACTGATAACGATTGTTTGGCCAGCTGAAAGGCCTGTTGTTGAAGCTGTTGCATAAGTTACTACGCCAGCGTTTGCTGTGATACCTGTGATAGTTACTGTGCTTGATAGACCAGTAACTGTTACTAGCTCACCAGCAAGAAAGTTATTAGCTGATGTGTAGGTAATAGTTGTTCCGTCACCAGAAGCTGCTGTTACTACAGCAGTATCGATGTCAGATCCCGCAGAACCTGTAGTTCCGCCTGTTGCATTGTAGGTAACTGGTGATGTACCAGAACGGTCGTCGTTTGTTTGAATAGGCATATTGCCCCAAACAAAGTCAACAGCTACGTTACCTGAAGGGGCTTGCTTATAGCCCGAGTCACGAATGACTGCCATTTGATTTCCTATCTATAGATGGGTTTAACGTCCCATGCGCCTGGGACCTTATAAGTCTATCTATCAAACCCAAACATGTCGGGCTTTAATCAGAGAGGATTTGGTCTTTAGGCGCCCATAAAAAGAAAAATGTCTTGAAGACCAGCTGAAGTAGAAGACACGTTAGAGCCGTTGAAGTTACCGTTGTTATCAACATAACTAACTGTAGTTCCTGCTGAGTTTTTCCACTCTTGAAGGTTTGCTGTCTGTCCGCTTGTTGCTTGAATAACAAGACCTTTTACAGAAGCAGAAGATGGCGTAATTACGTTTGCGCTATCCCCAGTTTTACGAAGGTATTGAGTATGAGAATCTGCAACAACGCCTTTTTCAATATTAGCAAGGCGAGAAGTTACTGTTAGGTAGTCAGTTGCTGTGTTTGCCCAACCAGAAGCAGAAGCCGCTGTAGCAAGAGAGGGACTAACTCCTAAAGTGTTTTCAATAGCAACTACTTCATCTTGAATGGCATTTGGATGCCCTGCATCTATGATTTCGGTTACGTTTACGTGGGTAGTAAAAGTCTTTACTGAACTTGGATATGTAGCTGCCATGTCAAGCCTTTCATTGGAAGTATAACTATGATACTTCCTGTTTGATTAGTTTTGGTGCTCTCCGTTAGGTCCTTTTCCAGGAGTGGAATAGGTTGCAATACTTGGGCGTTCTTGTGGGTTTAGATATGTGCGTCGTAGTCCAAAACGAGAATCACGAATAGTAGCTAGTTGAGCTTTTGGTTGTTTAAATTCTTTTTTTCTGTTCATGGTGTCCAGCGATTTTGCTGTTTAGCCTGTGTGTCTTTTCCTTTAATAACTGGGTTAACTACCCCTACTCGAGTGATACCTTCTCTAAATTGACGTGAAGCCCCTACTTTAATAGCAGCTTTAATAGGAGAGGTTGTCTCTGATTTTATCTCAGACTTAATGACAGACTTGTTATTTTTCATCTAACTTTTTAATCTTTCCAATTGACATTCCTGGAAGAGATGGCTGAGTATAGCGAGGCTTTCTTTCAGAAATAACTCCTGGCTTAGGAGCAGATTCTGTAACAGGCTTTGAAGTCTCTGTCTTATTTACTGAAGCCTTAGGCTTAGTTGTTTTAGTAGGTGCGCCAAACTGACGTCCCTTGTTTTTAGCAGGGGCTTTACCGCGCTTTAGAGAACCTTTAACAATATTTCCAATAGCGGATGCCGCTTCAAGGTCAATAGAGCGTTTATTTATCATGTTCTGATTCTAGGTGTTTTTCTTCGCACGAGCGTGCTAAAGACGGAACCACCCATTTTTTGCCACATATAGTGCACCGATAGTTAGTGTCTAGGGGTTTACCCACACTATCTCCTTAGTGCAGTAGGTTGAACTCGCCTTCAGGGTCATAAACCTCTACGGCTTTTTTAACTAAGTCAGATCCCGCTTTACGGGCATGGTGTCCACAGAATAGAAGTTCACCGTTAATAAATGTAGCAATAACTCTGGCGGCAGCTCCGCAAGAATCGCAGCGGTCTTGAAGCGTAAGTTCTCTACGAGCAACTGTAGTTGGCACTATTACTCCTTAGAAAGGGGCTTTACCGTCAGTAGGAATGAAAGGTTTTTTCTCATTACCTGAAGCGGTTAATTTTTTATGCTCTTCCTCTGCATGCTTATCAAACTCAACCCAGTCTTCATTTGTCATTGTTGTGAATGGGTCTGGAAAACCTTGGTCACTATCGCGTTTCATGCTACACCGCTTCCGCCTGCTGTTGGAGCTGCACCTGCAGCAGCACCGCTTCCTGAATTCATACTAGCACCTTCGGCGCTTTCTTGTGCAGCAGTCTCTCCAACTTCTGACATTGGAGATTCACCTTTTTCTGACATAGGTGATTCAGCGCCAAAATTACCAACAATACCGCTTCCACCAATAGTTAAATAAGAAGGATTAATAGTAGATGTGCTTGGATCCCAAAAACCTCTTGCAGGGTATTGTTCATGGTAACGAGTGCGCTTAGAGTATTTCATTACTTATTCTCGTCTAAAATCTCTTTTAAATTCGGTACGCCTGTTCTTGTTTCTTTAGGCTTCTTATCTGCATTTAGAATGTCCACAAGGCTAGGAATAGCTTTAGGAAATTGTGTCTCATCAGTATTCACTACATACCTCCTAGGTATTTTTTACGTCGTTCAGAAAAAGCTGCTTGGTTCTTAACCGCTTCTACAATATCAGGCGCTGCAGTCTTTAACGCTTCTGGAGATTGCTTAGCAGTCTGCACTTGCCAGTCAAACTCTTCTTGGCGCTTAGATTGAGCATCTTGTTGGCGGTTAATCACTTCTCATTCTCTTTCTTACCTGCACGACGTTTATTTTCTTTAGCAGTATTCTTGCCGTGCTTTAGGGCTCTTAAGTTACCTTTGCTGTCATTGCTGTGATTGTTGTCTTTATGATCAACGTCTACATTGCGAGGTAGCTTACCGTTCTTTCCCTCATAGTCAGCGCGAGCTTTATTTTTAGAAGTAGTAACCCACTTATCGCCTACTTTTTTCTTGTAGACGTAAATAGGGCGTCCGCCATTAGCGGCAGAGCCTTTATAAGGCCCAAACTTCTTTGTCTCAGCCATTTTTCTTTTTCTTCTTAGCCATAGCCATGTTGTCAATCAGGTTTGGATAAGGACGACCAGCAGCTTTAGCGCGTGCCTTTGCTGCAGCCTTCTTCTTTGGCGTTAAAGCCTTAGACTTCTTCTTTGGATCTGGGGTGTCCCATACTTCTTTAGCCATTAGCAATCCCACTTTCTTAATGCAAGCGCTTTACGAGTTGGCTTGCCGTTGTCCCCAATCATAGGGCCTGGCATGCCTCCCATACGGGCGCAAAATGATTTACGGCGTGAAGCAGCCTTTGGAGACTTTCGTGCCTCCTTAGCCGATACAGGGGGCTTTAAATGATGTCCCTCACGGGCAGCAGAAGCTCTACCTTTAGCGTTTAGTCCGCCTTTTGGGTTTTGTCCTTCTTTACGAGTCCAAGCAGGTGATTTAGCCATTTACTTATCTCCATGTTTATGTGATGCTTTACGGTGCCAGTCTTTAACTGCCTGCTCACCCTCTTCTACAGAGTGAACGCCAGCCTTCTTAGTAAGGTCAATTTTGTCCCACTTAGGGTCATTCTTACCAGCGTGGTCAACAATAACGTCTCCACCCTTTTCATATACAGTGTGCATTGTTCCGCCTGCAACTACTTTTGCAACACGGCGCTTATCGTGGGCTCTATCTTTAGCCATTAGTACTCCTTGTTCATTGTACGTTTTGATCGATTAAGAATGTCTGCAGATTGCTCTGATACGTTATAGCGTCCATATGAGGCGCGTGGGCCGTCATATTGACCGACATGTACTACGCGAAACTCATTTAGACGAGAGCGCTTTTGTTTCATCTCTTTATTCTTCTTATCGCCCTCTTTCTTAGGTCCAAATTCACCTAGAGCTCTTTGAGCGCGTGTACGACCTAGTGCTGGGTCTTTCATGCGCGCTTTCTCCATTCATCGTGTTCTACAGGAACAAGAATGTTAGGGTCAATATCAGCAGCGGCTGCAACACGATGGTGCCCTTCATTCAGCTGATACCCCTTTGGGTGAAATACGCTAGAATCAAAGTTACGAATAAGTTCTACTGGTTTTTTAACACCTTCTCGTTTAATAGAATCATATAAAGAAGCTCCCTTACGTACGCGTGTAGGTTGGTAGCGTGCGTTACGAATTGCGCCTGTCTTTGCTTCTCGTAATTTGTAATTCCACAAATTCTCCATGTCACCACCGCCTGGGTCTGCAGAGGTATTTACTTTAGACTTAATCTCACCAGCCCTCATAAACATAGGAAGCTGCTCCCACTGACCTTCAGAGCGGTTCATTTACCCATCTCCTCTAAGTACTCTAAATAAGCTAGCATAAGCATATTTATTAAGCGATCTTTCTTCTCTTTGTGCTTTTCATCAAAGTGGCGCACCCAGTCCTGGCCTGAGAATCGCACGCTTGCACATCCATTGTTGACATCTGCCCAGCAAAGTTTGGCAATTTCAGATATGTTACTAGGAACGTCCATCTGTTCCCATAACCAAGTTGAGAAGTGCATATTAACGCGGTGGAAGTCCGCGACGCTTTCTTACTGCTTCATTGCGCACATTTCTCATACTCTTCATATTCCAGATTGCGTCTTCTCCGCGCTCAATCATCTTATCTTCTGCGCGTTTTTTCTGAGCGTAACCTGTAGATAGATCAATTTGTACGCCCTTAGCTTTGCTCTTCTTACTGCTGCTATCAACCCAAGAGCCCATCATGGCTTTTTTATCTTTAGTCTCATGCTTAAGGCGATTAAAGTGCATAGAGAATTGACGAGGCGTAAGCGTAGTCTGTCCTGGGGCATACTCAGTGTTAACAGGCATACCAGTTCTTTGGGACTTCTCTTTACCAACAATGTGCATCTTCTCGCCTGGTTGGGCTAGCTTCATTGAGTTAAGGTTGATGGAGGCGCCCCCAAAATCCCTTGTGCTATTAATAAAATCTTGCGCAGCCTGAGGTTGCTCAGCAAGGGTACGGACTTCGCGTTTAGAGCGCTCGTGGTCACTTAAGTCGCCATATAACATGCTAGTATTCTCTCGTAAAAGGTCGAGAGAAAAAGGTTAAAGATGGCCGTAGATATTGTGGCAGTAGATGTCGATCCTACCGTTTGGCAAGCTTATTGCGAAGAGTGCGATAAGTATGTCAGCGATTCGACCGCGGATATTCAGTACGCCGAAAAGAAAGGGTTAGTACACCTGGCCAGCACTCATATAGACCACAGTAGTGTGGAGATACTCAAATAACTATCTGCAGTCCATGCAGTAGTTCATAACTCTTAATTCGCTCTCAGGAAGTTCTATCTTCCGCGAGCAGTGTGCACACCTAGTGTTATCTCTTAGAGCTCTGAGGTTGCGCTCTCTATTAAAGGTCATTTCATGGGTATAGAACAATTTAGCTGCGTAGGCGCCTAATAGCGCGGTTATGATTGAGTTCATTTTCCACCTGTATCCATAAGGTAAGCATGACGTAGAGCTGATTGTGGGGTTAATTCCTTCTCAATGGCTTTGATGGTATGGCAAGGGTATTCAACTGGTTCCCATTCAGAACTATCATAAATGCAGTATTCACCCTTTTCATCTGGCTTATGTAATTCTACTACCGCACGAAGGGCTTTTCGTAAAGCGTATTCGTAGTCGTGTTTCCCTTCAATCAATCTTAACAGCAAGTTAACGTGTTTCATTTAATGCTCTCTTTCTCCCACTCTTCATATGCTAAAGCAAAGTCCACTATATCTAACCCATCTTGGGCGTTATAGTTCTCTTCTTCTAGGTACTCAAAGAAGTCTTCATCTACAACTACTACTGGTAGATCCAACCCTTTTAGTCGATGGCCATCAAGTGAGGCCACCATCTCAAACTCTTTCATTAGTTGACCTTACAGTATCTGCATTGGCAAAGTCCATTTACGCACGGACACTCTTCATCTGATTGCAATAAACCCGTACCGTAGCACCAGTAACAGGCAGATATCTCTCTATCCATTACTCGTCCCCGTTCTGATAACCGCACTTAATGCAGACCCAGTTATCCTCATCCTCATCAAAGACAAAGTGATGCTCACACATGGACCAATCCTATCATAAGCGCGATGATCCTCACCTTGGGCTACTGCCTAACAAACTTAGGTCATACCTGTGGATTTCACCTGGCAGCCATGTCTATTTGTCGACAATTTAACCCTAGGGGGGTCTGAGAATAGTCTGAGAATAGTCTGAGAATAGGCTGTGAATAATGGGCGGGAATAAATAGGTGATAGGTTTGGTTCACTAAGCAAGTGAGCAAGGGGCTCACTGATAGGGGTACAAAATGGACAAGGCACAACTAAGCAAGGACATACTAAACTATCAAGGGATGCTTTATGGTTACGCCATGAAACTAACTAATGGCAATTCACATGACTCTCTCGATTTGGTACAGGATACTTTCGAGAAAGCGCTCGCTAATAGTGAGAAGTTTGACGGGGCTAATCTTCAAGCGTGGCTTCACACTATCCTCCGCAATCAATTCATCAACGTTTACCGCAAGCAGTCTCGCATGGTAGTGGCTGATGAAACCGCGCTAGTGGAATTAGAAACAGAAACCGCGCCTAGCGCAGAGTACCGCGCAATTTTCAATCACTTTTCGCCTAAAGTCTCTCAAGCCTTACAGGCTCTAGGGGATGACTTTCTAAAGGTTGTCTACCTAGTAGACATAGAGGGTTTCACTTATGAGGAAACCGCTAATCAACTAGGCGTTAAAACCGCCACAGTAGGCACACGCCTAAACCGCGCACATAAGGTTCTAAGGGAGGCTCTAGCATGAACCCACTCACAAGCGGACTCCCAATCACAATTCTGTGGTTGGGGGCGAGCATAAGTTTCTACCTACTGATTAGGGACTTAACGAAATAAGAAGGGGCGCGGGAAACCGCGCCTCTCTCTCGATTCCCCGTAGGGGTATGGGGAGGGTGGGCCAACACAAACAATTGGCATTGGGAGCAAGGCATTAGGGAAGTGTTTACAATTCCCTAAAAGTGTTTATTCCTGAGAGATTCCTGAGAATTATCTGGAAATTACCTTAGGGAATAATAACCAACCCTAACCCGTTATACAGGTACAAGGTCGGAAACGCCGACAAAAGGGGAAAAAATGAACCACTTATACAAAAGCAATTATTCAAGCCTTACTGATGTAGATGTACAGATGGATGTACGCGACAGCACCAACGGGGATGTCATGTTCGAGATGAACATGTCTAGTTGGCATGATAATAATACCTATCATGTCATGGAGCAATTCATCCTTACAGAGGCGCAGGCGCGCTCACTAAAAGAAGCACTAGAGACTTATCTAGAGGCTAAGTATGATGAGCGTGAAGCAGTTGCCCTAGCGCAATTTGACGCAGTACGTGACGACCTATTTGAAGTGGAGGCAGAATAGTGGAAACACTATCAGCACTAGCAATTAAGAAAGATTCGGTGACTAGAGAAATGCTAGCCAGCGAGTTAGATGAAATGAACGCAGATTCACGCGCCTATTGTCTAATGCAGGTAATCGGACACCTAGAGTTAGACAAGGCACAAGGTCAAGAGTTATTCCCACTCTGGACAGCGTGGGTTACTGCTCGCAGTATTAACAATGACGCTTACGGATTGAGGGACTAATGGGACATAATTTCGCACAAGAATTGGCTAGCGGGGAGTTAACACTCCCCCTAGAGGAGGCTATAGCGATTCACCTAAGAAGTAATCACTATCCACCCGTACCGCTTTCTATGGTAACCCCCTGTATAGAAGCCATAGATAAATGCAACGAGGGTGATTCTGGCGCGCTAATAGACTTACCCGATCCAATTAAATGGAAAGGCGCAAGCCAAGCACCAGCGTATGCAGTAATAGAAGGTCATCACTTAGAACCATGGGTTCAATGGGATGACTAACCCCAGATAGGGAGGCTACCCCCTAGCCTCCCTAATTTGAAATGCTTGCCAAAAGCAAGGCGTGTTATGCCGCAGCCATAACCGAGGACTCACTCGAACTGGGATTAAAGCCACCAAATCGGTGGCTTTACTATTTAACTCCCTGACGGCATTGGGTTAGGCATTGACCAACACAAACATTAGGCTTTCGGGTATTGGCGCAAACTCCCCAAACAAAACTGAGAGATTTCTGAGAATTGGCTGAGAATTGCCTGGAAATAGCGGCGGGAATAAATTGGGGTTATGAGCCGTTATACAGATGAATAGCCACACGGGTTATTCGGGAAAGGTAATCAAATGCTAACTGATACACAATCTCGCGAGATTAACCATCTCGTATTGCAATTATCTGCTGATTTAACAGTAGCGCCCGACTTTATAGTTGAGGCTATCCGCGAGGATGAAAGCGTAAACGCGCTAGTCTATCGCTGGCTCACACGTGGGGGAGTGGAATACCGCTCAATCCTAGACCTACTCAATGGGATGTTCTAATGATTAAATTCCCACACACAATTAAATTGGTTGCTGAATTAGATGAAAATAATCCAAGCACCAAGGCGCTCCAAGCGCTACCAGAATACCTACAGCATAAATTGCTTGAAGAAGCGTTTATTGGAGCACTAAATAGATTAAGCGTGTTTGATACCATAAATGAGGGCTCAACATGGGGAATAGTTAAGGTGGATACCAATGGATGAACAAGCCGAGCGTATCAAGGAGCGCATGTCCGAGGAGTTAGATGACATCCTAGCCAATGGAGACCTGCAAGCGTTCGAGGAATTATTCGAGGATCGAGACCCGTTCGAATTCCTATAACAAAAGTGGGGCGGGAATAAAAAGCCCGCCCCAATCGTTACAGCAACAGAAGGGAGGAAACATGGAAAATGAAGTAGATGTGCTGCTTAAGCGCCTAAAAGAATTGGGCGTAGAGGCTAAGCCCGTTCGTGTCAATGAGCGCCAAAAGGCTACGCTACAAAAAATTGTAGAGGCTGATGTCGCTATTAAAGAAGCGCGGGAAACTATCAAGCAGGCTACAGAAAATTGGCGCGTATCTAGGGAAACACTAGACCGCCTATTAGTAGAAGCCCGTAAGATGAAAGTAACCCAAGCAGAAATTGGCAAAGCCCTTGGTATTAGCAATGGCTCTGTATCAAGTAGGACAATTACGGCACGCCGTAGAGTCCGTAAAAGAAACCGCACCAAGAAATAACCGATAAATTTCTGAGGCTATCCGTCGCCAATCGAAGCCGTAATTGCCTCAGTTCCCCAAAGTAGGTGGTTGGTTCCCACCTGCTAGAGCGCGGGTATACCTTCCCCCCGCGCTCACCCCTAAAATGTTTGTGTTGAACCCGCCCGCCCACATGCCTGAAGGGAATAAGCCAATTGGACAATTGTTAAACAATTGTCCAACACAAACATTCCTAGCCCAAAGTGAACATTAGGTGAACATTACCTGAGAGAAACCTGTGAATAGAGATGGGAATAATGAGAGGGTAGTATCCGTTCTACTATTGAAAGCGAAACCAACCAAGCGCTTTCAGAATAGGACAAAAATGAACACAACTGACACTCTTACAGTATCAAACGAGTTTACTGTAGGCGAACTATGGGAAGCAGTCTGGGGCTGTGACGGAGCGGGCATGGTCTATTGGTGCTCTAAAATCCGCACTCCAGAAGGCAAGGACATCTATCTTTTCCTCAACAAAGGTGATGAATTTGTCCCCAACCCTCAACCTGTCAAAATTTATGACACGACAGGCGTTACTCCTAAAACCTACGTGGTAACTGTCGAGGATTTGCGCCGAGGCTACGAACTAGCACTCAAAGCAGGTCAGACACATTGCGGAGGTTATCCTCTAGAAATTGACGACGCCGACTCCTGTTTCGGTGACATGGTTATACAGTACGCAATCTTTAACGAATTAGTCTACGGATAGGAAGGGAAAACATGAGCGAAGTAGTATGGCAGAGCCAAATCACAGAGGACATGGTTCAAGATGTAAGCGCCCGTTCGTTCTTATTTGAGGAATTGGACGACGCGGTAATGCGAATTTGTCAGGAATACGGGGTAAAATCCCTATGAGCCGTAGACACTTTCGCGCCCTAGCCGAAGCCCTAAAGGACTCAGGCGCTAGTTATCAGACTGTGGCTGCTATTGCTAGAGTCTGTGCCAATGAAAACCCAAGATTTGACTCCTCTAAGTTCTTTGAGGCGTGTGGCGTATGACTACCTATAACACAGTAGTGCGCTTATACGCCTCAATAGAGGCAGAAACAGAGGAACAAGCAGAGTCAAGACTCCATGACTACATGAATAGCGTGGGTCTAGTTCCTAGTAATTGCGTTGTAGTCGCCGATTATGACGTAACAGACTTCGACAAGGAGGATTGACGGAGACTAGCCGAGCCTGTCCTAGCCGTAATTGTATCCGTCAAGGGCGGTGGGAAGTAAAAAGCCCACCGCTATACAAAAAGCGCGGAAATGTCTAAATTGTTTGTGTTGACCCACCCACCCACGTACCTAAATACGACATCTTATTCCGCAATAAGCGGAATAAGCATTTGGGCTAATTGTTTAACAATTAGCCCAACACAAACATTCCCGCCCCAAGATGAACATTAGATGAACATTAACTGAGAGATTGCTGAGAGATTACTGAGAGAAGGCTGAGAGCCAATCTATAGTAGAGTGAGAGTCTGCTATAGATTAAAAATGGACACGCCTTCGGCTACTGTCTAAAGAACGAAGTGAGAGTGTAGCGATACGTCCAGATTATTGCTATATGTCCGATTTGTCTTATATGATAACAATCTCTGCGATTACTGTTCACCTTCCGTTCACCTTCCGTTCATCTACTTAGGGGAATATATATCTACTCTATTCCGTTCTATCCATGTACGACAAACACTAACCGCGCCAATGGCGCACTATTAGAAGGAAGGCAGTATGACACTAGCAGTATTGGTGGAGACCTTAGAGGGCGAAGCGCGCTCACAGACTCTCCTATTCCCTCACAAGGGAGAAGTGCGGATTTATCACCGCCTCTCAACAGGTCAGGCAGGACGTGGACAGACATGGTCTCACCTATCTGATATAGAGGATTTGCCCGACACTCTCCTATCCAAGAAACCCGTAGCCGTTGTCCTCACCGAGCGCGATACTGCTCTCGTTGATACAGGACTCGTTACCAATATCGGTGCTAAGGCTCTCTATGCCTATGAAAGTGCCGACCCTGTTACCGCGCCAATCTCACACAGAGATAGCGTTCTAGACCTTAAAACTCGATTCGAGTCAGGAGACAACTCTCTCTCTGATTTGATTACCGATAAACGTCGTAATCAGGGTGTAATTCTAACCCCGTTGAGCGCGACCCCGAACGTGACCTTTATTAAGCAAAGTGAGCCTATCAAGCAAGAAGTAACAATAGGCGCACACGAAAGCACACGTCTCGCCTATGAAAATATGATTACTGTTCCCGACCAAAAGTGGTCACGTGATTATATAAACCGCTACTTTGAGGACGGCAAGTCCGACTTCGAGATTTATGACTACGCAGATTCTAACGATATAAACGTTCTAATCGAAGGTGGCGCTGGTTCAGGCAAGACCATGAGTGTAATCGCCTATGCCTCTGCTAGACAGAAGCGTTATTTCAACGTCTCCTCTAATGCTGGTATTGACCCTAGCCAACTATTCGGGCGCTGGATTCCTAGAGAGGACGGACATGGTTATCGCTGGCAGGACGGCGCAGTCACTCTCCTAGTTCGACATGGCGGAGTTCTACTCCTCAATGAAGTGAACTTCATGCCCGAACGTATTATGACAGTTCTCTATTCCTTACTAGATGACCGACGTGAGATTCAATTATTGGATAACGGCGGTGAGGTTATTAAGGCTCACAAAGACCTGCTAATCGTGGCAGACATGAACGCTGGTTATCGTGGCACTCACGAACTATCACAGGCTAACAATGACAGGTGGAAAATTAAACTAGAGTTTCCTTACGATAAGAAAATCGAAAGCAAACTAATCAAGTCTAAGGCTCTGCTGGAATTGGCTCAAAAGTTACGTGACCGATTCGACCTAGATGAACTCACAACTCCAATCTCGACACGTGGTCTAGTAGCACTACAAAATAACGTGACGGGTCTAGGCTTGAACTTCGCAATTACTTCTTACGTCAATGGATTCGACAAAGATGAACGCGTGGCAGTTCGTCAGGTAATCGAAACAATGAAGTGGAATATCGCAACCGACTTCGGTGTAAAGGTTGAAGTCGAACCTACAGATTCAATCGTAACCGAGACAGTAAAGGTGGATAACTAATATGGGTCGCCGTCGCCGTCGCAATAATGGACTAATCTCTGAATTGGATTCCCTATCCACAGGACGTGGACTCCATGAACGTATCAACGATAACAATGAGTGGGAACTCTATGATGAGGAAAGCGGTTTAGCAGTAACCCATGCCGAACTAGTCGCAAAATACACAGAGCGCGCTAACCGACTCAATGCGGTGGCACAGGTGTACGAACGTGTAGATAGGATTCTCACCAATGAGGATATTACTGTTCGTGTAATCAACGATAAGAATATGGATACCAATGCCCGTTCCAATGGAAAGGATATTGAACTCAATGCCAATCTAATTGAGGATTTATCTGACGAAAGTATTATGAGCCTTCATGGTCTGAACTATCACGAACTAGCGCACGTGGAGTTCTCTCCCCGTCAGGGTTCAGACTTAGGAATATACGTTCGCGATAATAAACTGTTTAAGGCAATCGCAATTCTAGAGGAAGGTCGCGCTGAACAATTACTGCTCAAAAAGTATCCTTCAATTCGACCTTACCTAGAAGCAAGTGTTTATACCTACGTGTTAGCAGACCAGCCTAGTGATTGGGGAACTAAGTTTCATCTAATCACAGGTCGCACCTACTTACCACTAGAAATTAGGCAATCTATTCTAGACAAAGCAATCGTTCAATACGGATATGAAATTGTCTCCAACGTTCACTCGATTATCCATGCCTATCGTGACTTAGTGTTCCCTGCTGATTTCGATAAGGCTAAAGAACTCGCACACAGACTCGCCAATATACTCGGACATGATGAGGATTCTAATAATTCAGGTTCAAGTTCTAGTGAAGGTTCAGAGGAGTCTAAGGACTCAAAAGGTATCACAGGTGTAGGCGGTGGGTGCGGTCTGCCTAGTAAGGGCAGACCAGCAAGCGGAAAGGAGCAGGCTAAGTATCAAAGCCAGCCCTCTAATGATAAATTAGAAAGCCTCAACACAAACAGGTCGCAAAGCGATAGCGGTTCAGGTAGCGAAATTGAAACTCAATCGGTCAATGATTCAGATTCAGAAATTACTGCCAAAGATGTTGAAGTGGCTCATGCTCTCAATGAGCGCATGAACCAACTAAAGCAGGACTCTCGCGTTAAGCGCGAAGTCAAGGACACTCGAAATGCGATTCTCGGTTCAGGTGAGGCTAAGGCTGATATTCCAACAGGTGACACTATGGAAATCGCACCTTCTATGGGAGCAATCTCAATGGCAAAGCGATTCAGCACAGAGTTAGAACGCATAGTGCGAAACAATGACCCTGCTTGGGTAGGTCGCACTAGAAGTGGTCGCCTGAATATCTCTCGCACCATGAACCCTGATGTCAATGCTATCTCTGAAATGTTCGACCAATGGGATATTGGTAATGAAGCCACCGATATAGAAGCGGTTATCCTTACCGATAATTCAGGTTCAATGGGCGGTTCAATGAAAGCAGTATGCGAGAACACTTGGATTCTAAAGCGCGCTATCGAAAGCATAGAAGGTTCAGTAACCGCCTTCTCCTTCGATTCTGATACTGAACTGCTCTACTCTAAAGATGATAAGGCTAAGTCTAGAGTAATGAAGTTCGTGGGTTCACGTGGAAGCACTAACCCACTACGCGGAATTATCGAAGCAGACCGCATATTGACCTCATCTAAAAAGTCAATCAAGATTCTATTTATAGTTACTGACGGGGATTGGGAGCGCCAAGAACAATGCGACGACCTAATCAAGTCTATGAACAATAAGGGATTCCTGACGTGCGTAGTGTTCTTAGGTGATTTCAAGTCCTATCAGAACCTAATCGAGCAGTCTGCTAGAGGTGATGACCGCGCTACTAATTACTTAAAGGCAATACGTCACCACGCCAAAGTGTTCCACGCTGTTACCAACACCGCAGATATTCTCAAAGTGGCAAGTATGCTAGTCAAATCAACTCTAAAGAAGGTGGCTTAGGTGTTCTTTATAGTATCTATGGGGCTAATTCTAGTAATAGCGTTAGCCCTAATCATAACTGAAGTAGATGATTCACTGAAGGACGAGTGGGAAGCGTGGGAAAGGAAACAGAAATGGTAATTCAATTCGGAACTAGCGCGGATAATCTAGATTATGCCGTACTACAGAAGGAAACGCTGAACCAATTAAAGGGCGCACTACTAGCAGAGCAGACTCGCAACGAGTATCTAATCAACTTAGTGGACACCGCTATTGACTACTCGTTCTATTTAACAGATGAAAGGATTAAATAAATGAGCGAACACCACTTTGTAATCAAGTTCAACACAAACAATGGGCGGTTCGATTGGGATTCAGATACCGAGTCGGCTCGATTCCCCGAAGGCGCTATCTATCTTTCAGAGGTCAATAAATGGGTGGATTCCTCATATAACGATTCTCTGAACCAAATAGACACACAAGCAGGTGAGGCGCTTAGTCAAACCCTAAACGTATTAAACCTGATGTACGAACAAGCAGGAAACAAGGAATAAAAGTAAAGAGTCAAATGTTATATAGAGATATAAAGAGAGGAATAAATAATGCCACACCCACTAAGCGGTCTAACGCCCGACGAAAAGCGTAAGTTATTCAAGATGTTCGAGATTATGTCTGAACCTAGTGATACTTCACATGAGGACATGATGTACGTCGTGAATAACGTTAGTCCTATGGTCGAGATACTAAAGAAAACTATCAGCAATCGCATGATAGATAGCGGTATCAGCGCAGAGGAAACAGACGCTCTATTAAGTACGTTGATAGGAGTATCTAATATGGCTGGCGGTGTTAGTTTCGCCGACTTCGCCCACACAGAAAGCATGGCAGAGGATTTATCAGATAACTAGAGTTGGATAGACACTTGGATAAGATAGACCTAATCTAACTACCAACAGACTTCAAGTTAGTCACATGAACAGTTTAATTACTTAGTAATAAGACTCCGAGTAAGTTGAGGTATCAGGGTCGCAAAGACGAAAGGACTTGCGAAGGAGTTAGTTCCTAAACGTTGTACCTAGTGTCTATCTACGCAATCTAATCGAAAGAAGGTAAGTAAATGGGAATAGTAAGTCCCGAACTCGCTCACAGATACGAGCGTGAGTTAGTAGGCTCTACTCTAATTAACGAGTATGGCGACACTATCGTTAAGGCTAAACACCTTAAAGATAATACGTTTCTAGTCATAGCGGTAAGACCCGTAAAGACTAATCCGTACCAAGTATCAAAGGTAATCTATATTTCAGAGGACTTCTTAAACCCCTACAACGAAACAGGGGCAGAGACTTTGGAAGAAGCAGAAATTATATTTAATGAAAGGATTGAAAGTGGCAAAATACTCAATAGTTAAAACTGTTACTTACGATTTGGAAGCCGTAATCTATTCTGATTTATCAGAGGACGAACTAAAGCAGAGTCTAAAGCATGATGATTCAGATGTTGAGTACGAACAAATAGAGGGTAATGATGTTCAGTTCTATCTAGATTTATTAGAGGACGACGAGTAATGTCTAATAAACTTACAGACCTGTACGAAAAAGAAATGGTAGGCGCTGAACTTACGAATAAAGCGGTGGTAATCAAATCTAAACACCTAGAGGGCAGTAAGTATATTGTCCTTGCCGTTCGTAAAGTTCCAGCAGAACCTCTCTATGATGAGCGAGATGTTGAGAAAACAACTCCTATTTATCACCGCCCATATATTGTATGGCAGGTGGATAAAAAGACTATGCGACCTATGAGTGGAGAGTATGCTCTGACACTAGAGGAAGCAGAGGAAGTCTATGAAATATATGGGAATAAAAAGAAGTTCTTAATCGTTTAATAACTAATCGAAGGGAGTTGCCTACAATGGGCATGGACGTATATGGAAAGAACGCTACGGACGAACGTGGCGAGTACTTTAGAAACAATGTATGGTGGTGGAGACCACTATGGGACTACTGCGAGCAGGTCTATCCACCTTGTCGTGAGATAGACGGACACTCAAATAGCGGTGCTGGCTTTGATGTAGAAGGCGCACACGCACTACGCGACGCACTTATTAAAGAGATTAGTAGTGGTCGCACCTATGAATATGAGAAAGAACGCCAAGAGTTCTTAGATTCTATTCCTGATGAGACTTGTACCTTATGTGAAGGCATGGGAATAGTTCAAGTTAAAGAGGGCTGGTTCGATTACGTAGAGGGAGAAGTTACCTTCCGCGACCCATGTAATGCCTGTAATGGAACTAAGGTCAAGAGACCTTTCGAGTGTAATTATGGATTCAGCGTAGAGAACGTAAAAGAGTTCTGCCAATTCCTAACTACCTGCGGTGGATTCGAGATTTGCTAATGAATAACGAGACCTTATCAGAGAGCGTTTCTACGCATGGCAATCTTTCAAGGGGATTAGCCGACACACTTTCAGAAATTATGGGCAGACCTGTCACACACTTAGCAGTTATCTCTGCCTTATCTATTGAAGGAATAAAGTTAGATATAGATACAGAAGGAATATCCTCTATTGCTATGGAATACGGAACTCATCTCCTTCACAAAAGTAGAAGTGAGGAAGATGAATAATGAGCCTGTGTAATTGGTGCGGAGATGAAATGAAAGAAGGATTATGGGAATCCCATATCTGTATAGACTCTGAAAGTGAAAGTAAATAATGGATAGATGTATAAATTGTGGTTATGAAATAGATGAAGCAGTAAGCGACCCAACAGGTATGTGTCAGACCTGTTGGTGGGCTTATGACAAGGGCTATCAAAAAGCAAAACAGGAAGCGAGCGAATAATGATTAAAGAATTAGATACAGACGAAGTTCTGTTGGCTATGAAGCACTACAAGCCTGTGAACTATATGGAAGCCCTTAGAAAACAAGCGCCCAATGGCACTAGCCTATTAACGGGAGAGAACAACGCTATATTCGTTCAGTTCCCTGCCTTCATGGAGTTGCCTGACCTAATGATTAGTTTATTAGAACAAGACACTCACACTTGGAAATGGATTAGTTTGGGCAATAATCAAGAGTATGAAGGCGTAATAAAGTTTAAGGGCGGTAGTGAGAAGCCTAGTGATGAGGAGTTCTACGAGATGTCCGAGTATCTAGCCCTAAACTTTTGGAAGCAAGCAAGGAAGCAAATGAGGTTCAAGTAATGTCTAATATAAAGAGAGCAATCGAATCTATTATAGAGTGCGAGTCCTGTAGTGGTCAGGGCTGGCATTTCTACGGAGACGACGAAATGTGGGACGTGGAGTCCTGTGATTGTAACCCTCACTCTATTGACATAGAGGAGATTGAGGACTATAAATTACGTATGGGCATGGACGCGTACCGCAATTTAATGGAAGAATAAACCTTCGCTATGGGTTGATGAAACCTTAGGGATTAAGTAGTCAGCACCATAGCGAAATCTATTAAGGAGTAATTTAATTCAGACTTTCTTGCCCGCTCCTGATTTCAAGGAGTGCGCCCGTATTCTTGATTACCGCAGGTTAGGTAAGCAGAGAGTTGAGGCATATCAAATACTAAATACCCTACGTGGGGAGAGTCTTGGCTGGCGCAATCATCCTGCCGTAAAGATGTGGGCTGGTTACGAGCCAGCACTTAAACAATACGGGAGAGAGATGTGCCTAGAGTGGAGAGCGCGTGGGTACAAGGACAATATGCTCGAAAGGTTTGTGTTGGACGCGCCCGTCGTGTTGCCAACATGGTTAGGGGATAGTAGGCTTCATATATCCCACCAATCAAATCTAATAAGGAAAGACCCCGAATACTACAAAGACAAGTTTCCAAATGTACCCGCAGACCTGCCGTACTTTTGGATTACGAAAGGATAATAAATGGCTAAACCAATGGAAACAATGAAAGCAACTCTAATCAAGAATACGAGTAAAGGTGGAGCATGGCTTCTCAATTACCAGTTTATTCTTGATGGAACTGTGCGCCACGATACTACGCAGGCTTGGGCTAACCCTTCCGCAGCAAAGCGCGCTCTAAAAGAAATCGTATTGAGAGAAACACCTCGCAAGTCGATTAAAATGATTGCTAACAGGCAAGATGAGAACGACAAGCCAATCTCCTTTATTGGAGAGATTAACTATCGACCACTAAATTAGGGAGAGAGAGAAAGAGAGAAATGGTTGATGACGACCCTTTTGATGAAGATATAGATATTGAAGAAGATTGGATTGAGGAAGATGACGAAGAAGAAGTCGAGTGGGAAGATGAAGAAGATTTCGGAGAGTATATTGGAGAGTAATCCCAATTACGTTACAGTAGAGGAGTTTACTCAAAGATACGCCAATGCTCTTGGCGGTTATCTAGCAGGGTCTTTTCCTAATGGAGAGACTCACGTAGTAGATTTAATGGTAAGCGCTTCCTGTTTTGCTGAAGCGTCGTTCTATTTGTTTGATAACTTCTTTTAGTAGAAACCACAGAAGGGCGTTAAAGCGCTTTCCTGCCTTTCCACGCTAAGGGCGGTCATGACCTTGTAATTGTTTTTTATCATATTTTGGGCAATTACAGGCGAGCCGTACCTGCGCCTTATGTGAGAAACCCCCCGATTCGTTCACGGGGGGTTTTACTATTTACTGATTGTCTTTAATCAGTTTAACTTCACACGCGTCTGTCGTACAGTAAGCCTCTCCAACTGCGTCATAAGCCATGCCAGCGTACACGCCAGCAAAGTCTATTGGAAAGAGAGTCATACGATAATTCTCATAATCATCTTCAGTAATTTGAGTGTAAGGCATTTGGTTATAGACCATGTTTCCTGAAGGTAAGAAAGAGATAGTCTTTAATTGACCGTCATACAAATGTAGAACAGTTCCAACATCTTTAGATTCCGACTCTGGATTAAAAGAGACAGTTACAGAGACAGAATTGTCACTCCAATAACGTTGAGCTGTGGCAGCTAGAGCTACCTTTTCATAGATAGAGACATCTTTCTCAGAGCGTTTAGCATTAGATTTGACTGGAAAGTAGACTACAGAGGTAGTATCAGGAGATTCCATAGCAGGTTCTACTTTATATTGAGCCATCTTAAAGAGAGGAAGCATTGGATCATTGTTTCCAAAGCGGATGGCACGTAGGAAGTATTCTCCACCAACAGACCAATGAACTCCTGGACTCTCACCTGCCAAGATAGAGACAGTTCCCGAAGGCTTTACAGTTGTAGTCTTAATTGACTCACGGATACCAAGCCACTCTGAATAGCCCTTGTCATAACTTTGGATAGTGCCGTAGCCCTCATCCATCCATTGACGCAAGGCTGGTAGCCCTTTGTTATCTGCGAAGTTAGCCACACCTGACATGGAAGTTCCAATACGGCGATTGCGTTGCATGATTGCGTTAGTCTCTTCCCAGTGAGTAGGCAGGAGAGTGACTGTCTTGGCATAGAGATAGGCAAACTTAAGAGTTCGCTTAAAGTCATCTAAAGAGTCATGGCGGTTGAGATAAGTCTCAACGAGCGTACAACACTCATAGGATTCAAGAGACTGTTCGGCACATGGGTTATATCCAGAAGCGCGCCAGTCTTTATTGTTGATTGGGTCAGCCAAGCGACCATACTTACGAGTGACATCCATCCAGATAACCCCAGGCTCACCATTGAGGGCAATGCCATCAATAATAGAATCCAAGTTATCGCCAACATTTACCTCTACGGAGTTGTTAGACATCCAAGCCCAGCCAGGCTTATCAGCATCGTAGGAGTTTCTTTTTGGGAATACTTTAGGGTTCTTTAGATTTAAGAAGGTTTGATCATCCAGTCTACCCATTAGAAGCTCAGCTGAGCGGCGGACGTTACCAGAGACCACGCATACTCCGATTAGGTTACCCAAATCAGCAATGTCTACTCTAGAAAGCTTCTCTCCAGCCTTATTCTTGAATATAGAACGGATGTGCTTGTGTAATCTTTCAAGAGGCTCTGGGCCTGCAGCTGTGCCGCCAAATGTTTTGATTGGAACGCCTGCTGGACGTACTAAACTGTAATCAAACTTATACTTAGGCTGGTCTGGCTTTAGATACGAGTTGATTAGCAAAGCAACAGACTCAACCCATCCCTCACGGGTATCAGCTACCTGGTATACCGCCTCCTCATCAGTTGGCTGGTAAATAGTAAAGTCTTTATCAGCACCCTTGTCATCAAAGCCAACACCCACACCTAGCATTGAGGCTTCCATTAGGAAGGCAAATGGCTTGGCTGGATCGTTCTTTGTCATAGACGCAGTTGATACAAAAGAACAGTTTTGGAGAGCTGCTGAATTGCGCTGCTCATTTACAAGGGGAGTTCCCATTACCCATAGACCGCGTCCTGGTGGAGTCCACTTTAGAGTAAACAAGCGGTCAAAGGCTTCTTTAGCAGAAGCTTGAGCTTTAGAATCATTCCAAGGAAGACGGTTGGTTTTGCAATGGTCTTTCTGTAGAGAATACATACCGTTGATGACTCTCTCACAGACATCTACCCAAGTCTCTTTTGTGCCGTCCTCTTTAAGTCTAGAGTAGGTTCTAAGGAAGGTAATCTCACCGACTGAGTTTCCAGCGGCATCTTGATAGCCCCAAGGGACTTTCTTAGACCGATAACCTGAGACGAATTCCTCTGCTAGACGAAAGGACAATGCCATCGAAACACCCCGTATTCTGTAGTAAGTTTTATAGTTTAAGTGGAAAATTTCTGTAGTTCAGCGGGAAGGTACTTTCCAACTCTGGTAGTACCAAGTTATATGATAACTAGCCGTCCGTCAGACCTTTGATTACTTCGTCAGTTTCGGCCTGATTGAGACCCTGATTAGGTAATTCTTTAAGGACATTTGCCCTATCTCCGAAGATAGAACTGAGCACTCCTGCCCCGCCTTGGCGCTCTACTGTCATGCGGATAAACTCTCTTGAGTCATCTAATTCTTTAGTCGTTTTAATCAATTTGAATAGGCGGTCAATCTCTTTAGAAACATTGGGATCGGCGTATCCACCGTTCATTTCTTCAGAAAAACGCATAAAAGCAACCCTTTGCCCCTGCATTTCAATGATTGCATTGATGAGTGATTTGAGTTGTTCTTTGGTCTTTACCTCTACTGGAAGCTTGAAAGCACATACTGATTGAGGCTTAAAAGCAGGGCAGTTAGAGGCTACAAAGCAGGTATCACATACACGTAAACTCGATTGTTGTGAGTGTACGGTGGACACTTCTTTAATAGTTCCATCTGGGTCAATTACCTGTTCTGAAGCGTATCCAAAGACGGGTAAATTGCCCATTTCTTCTGGATTACGTGGCAAAAGTTTTCCTACTTCTAAGGGCTTCTTATCAATAGTTGAGGGGGTAGTTTCTCCATTTTCTGGAGTCGCTGGTATGTCCTTATTATCATATAACTTCTCTGGTTCTTCTGGTGACATACCGTTTAACCTCGCTTCAAATTGAAGGTAAGACCATACCGCTAAACGGCAGACTTCCTTATCGTCGTCTTCTAAAATCTTCTCTACGTCCAACCCAGCCTTGTTATAGGCGTTCCTATACCTAGGGCGAGCTTGGTCTTTCATACGGGCTGGGTAGCGGTTTAACTTAGTTCCGTCCCAGACAATGGTCTCTCCATTACGCATAGGGCTGAGCCATGACATAGTGCTGGCAGTCTCACAGGTGATCTGGCGCAGTATCTCGGGCTTGGCTGAGCCTAGCACATGAAACCTTGTACCTTGAGTACGAACAAGTGTTCTGGTCACTGTTAACAGCTGTGAGCTGTTCTCTAGGGATTCTCCAGGAATTGCTATGTCTAAGTACCTATCTCCGAGTAGATTAAGCTCAGCAAATCCAGAATCGAAGTGCCAAGTAGGCAGGAACTTACCTGGTGGCACCTGAGCCCACACAGTGCGGCGCTGTTCCTCTACAAAGTCGGGGTTATCTACAGTTATCTCGCTGAACATATTGATACGGTCAATGTTGTTAGCAATAAAATCCTCATACTCAGCTGCAAAGATCTCTAGCTCAAGCTGGTCTAACTCCGTATCCTTGGGTACTCCTGGGTATACATAAATGTAGAAATGGTCTTTGAAGTAATTCTTCAATAGATATGTTTTTTGAGGCAGCCCCCGCTTCTGAAGGCCCCAGAAGCTAACGCCAACGTGGGTAGCTGAGGTACTTTCTAGTAAAGTGCGGTTGCTAGGAATCTCTGCTCCTAAGTAAACGAACTTCATTGGACTCTAGTGTCTTCTAGGAAAGCTTCCTGTTGTTTAACAATCTCGCCTTTAATTTTGTCCCAAGACTTAACGCCCTGACGGCCATCTGGACGGAACTTCTCTGTTAAATAGACTGGGTGTAGAAACATTAAAGTGGTGACCCCAATCTCTAGAAGTCGTGCTGCTAACTCAGGGTCCGATGTTATTACAAGATCGACCTGCCCTTGACCGCGGCAGTATTCCACTTGGCGTAACTCTAAGAAGTCAGCACCTATGGCTACATCTGGCCCAACAATGTCATCAATAAAATTGGCTTTGTTCTCTCTTAACCAACGGTCTCCTAGCGCTTTATTAGGGCATAGAAGAAGCACACGGCCTTTGTCTTTTAAGGTACGGAACAAGGACATGCCTTGAGGGATTGGGGCGTTAGTTACTGTGTTACGCAATACGCCGTCGATAAAAATAAGTGTTGCCACGAGTTGTACCCTACTACTAATTACAGATTGTTGTTAAATTGTTTTATCTTCCACCGATTGCTCGGCGGATTAAGGTATCAACATTAGGCAGTTCCATGCCGTATGTTTGCTCCTCAAATACTTTCTTTCCTTTTGCGGATATATCCTTAAGCTTCTTAAGTGCTTGAATCGTACCCGTTTCTTTACCTGCTTGCCAGCGATAGTTAGCTGGATCCATATATCCTAGCCCAGATTCACTGAAAGCATATCTGCGACCTTTGTGGATATCTTCAAAAAGGGCTACTCCCTGATCTATAGCTAACTTCAATGCGGCTTCAGCATTACGGCGAGCTGTATCTGTAGGGGCGCTTCCTATAGATGTTAAGGCTGCTGAGTACCGTGAAAGGATATCACTTGTTAATGATGTATCTTTCTGCACTTTCTGCTCTAGCATCTTATTTTTAGGAGCTGCTTTAGTTTCTGGCTGAACAGTCCAATCGTCATTAGTAAGTGAATAAGCGGCATAGGGCTTAATCTGTCTAATATCAGACTTTACATTTACATAGAAGGTAAGTTCAAATGCGCCCAAGAAATTAGAAGTTAATGGATGCAGGTCATTTCTGAAGTCTTCATTGAACATAGCTGCAATTTGCTTATCGCTCAAAGCTTTGTACTCTGGATTAGATTGGCGGAACATTAGGTAATTTATACCAATTAAACAGTCTAAATCTGCTGGTGTTCTTGAAGCTGTCCATTGATAGCTTACTCCAGAGCCAGCTAACCAAACAGTTGTGTAAGCCTCTGGGTTGTAATAGTGCATGCTTAGATGCTCAAATAGGACTCTAATAATGGCAGAGCGTACAGAGGGAACAATCTTCCCATCTCTGAATAAACGTGGATCTAGACCTGCGCCTGGAGCGCTGAAATATGAGGTCTCAGATGGCTGTAACGAAACAGGCTCTGCTTGTTGCGCTAATGTCTCGTACAAATCCATTTAGATATTATAGTTCGTTTTTACGTTGTTCTTTGTGGGTAATGTCGTAGCGCTTGGTTTTTTCTTCAACCTCTTCTTTAACTTTAGACACAAAACCGCAATCTTGGTGGGCATTGACAAATCGCTGACCCCAGACTAGGCCTATGGTTTCGTTTTCTAGCGAGTCTACTTGAAGCGTAGCTCCACAGTTACAAGACATTTCTACGAACATAGCCAACCACCTTTATCTATTAGTGTAAATACAGTATACCTGTTTTATACATCAGTAAAAAGGGTTAAAGGTTACTTGTACAAACCCTTTTCTTTGTAGGCTTTTTGTTGAACCATCATCTTGTAAGGGCAGAAATCACAAAGAAATACTTTAATTGTAGACTTTCCTAAACCTTCTGCTTTACGCTCTTTATCGGTACCAGCGTTTAGTAGTTTTTTATCGGTTTTGTAATCAGAACAGTCTGTAGTTTTATTGTGCGCTTGCCAACATGCCATGGCGTCTTGGCTGTATGTATCTTTAGTCTCGTAAAAGTTAGTTCCAAATGCGTCTAAACCAGCAGTTAAAGGACTTCCTTTACCTGTGAATTGCTCTTTAATTTGGGAAATGATTGAGGCTTTTATCTTTGGAGTCATCCAATAGACAAAATTAACATCAGTAAGCATGCCCATGTGACCGCCACGCTCATGTGGGGAAACGGCTGCTTCTAAAAAGGGATTTTCTGATTGATCGTATTTGCCATCACCTAGATACTTACCATTCTTAGCGTAAGGTAGCTCTTCAATGGTTTTACAGGTCTTGCATACGAGTAGGTTGACGCGCTCTTCATCTAGTTCCATGTGGTGATCCTATCATATGTTCCGATTAGCGCCTAAAGGCGCAGTATTACTTCTTTCTAGCGGCTAATTTGGCTCTTGCTGCAGCCATAGCTTTTTCTTTAGCATACTTATTTGTAGCAGTATTGGCTGCTTGAACTTTTAACTTCTCTTTATGCTCTGCTTCTTCTGTGGTTACAGCTACTGCCCGAGCAACAGGCTCTTCACTCTTAATTTTTTGAGGGGCAGTTTCTTGTTGAACTGCTTGAATCTGACGTGTAGGTTCAATAGGTTTAGAGACAGGGGTAGTGCCGCCAAAACGATCTATTACAGAAGGCCTAGTTCCTGTTGAAGGACGACCCATTAGTATTTATCATACTCGTTAGGTACGTGACGTACGTGGCCTTCTCCAGGAAGAAAACTTTCTTGTTTACCTGTTAGGTCGTGGGAAACAGAATAATGTGGCATCCCATGTGAATCTTTTACGTTATTGCGTTCCCAACCAGAAGCTTTACCAAGTGCGCCCATCATTTTTTCATGTGAGCCTACAGAACGACGAGTATCTCTTGCACGGTCTTTAGCCATTAGTTACCCCAATTTTTTGAACGCATATTAGGCGTTGTTACAGATTTAAGATGGGAAGCTGCGGAATTAAATTTTTCAGTTGAATCTTCTCCAGGCAGTCTTTCTATACGCGTCATAGCTTTTAGCACATTGCTATGTGCTTTTGCATATTTTTGCTGTTTAGCCATCTTTCCCATAATTAGTTACCTGCTGGGTTTACTTTGTTGGTCTCTTCTGAGTTTACAAAACCGTAGTTAAAATATGGATGTAGCCCTGAACGGTTTTTGACTACTAATTCATCGCCCATAGCAGGTGCGACCTCTGTGTTTGGACGGCGCTTACGATACTTGCCGTCAGTAGCACCCTCAGATAGGGATGCGTTCTCGGAACGTAGTTTACGTACGGTCATGCCATGCGGCCTTTCACTAATGAGCTCTGCTTCCGTCTATTGCAAGATGGGCATAGCTCTTGGTTCATCAACGATTGTACAGGGTCAATACGCATGCCACAGGCTTTGCAGGGTCTATCGCCTACGTAATTGGTCTTGCTTAAATCTTTTTGGGTCTGAAGGCTAACATCTTCTGCCCCAGCCATGCCATCGCCAGTTGAATCCGTAAATAGTCCTGGGTCATTGCTCATTAGTAATCGCCTATTTCTGCATCAGCAGCTTGTGTATGTGCATGGTCTGCTGCTAAATCTCTACTATAAACACCGTGTGGGTCGTAATCATTGTTAGATTCGGTTTCTTTTTTCATATTAGCTTTTGCCCCTGTAATTTTTTTATACCCATGAGCTTCTGCTATAAAATCTGCAATATTGCGTCCCATTAGATTGTTCCTCCTAGTGAGTTAGTGCTTGTGGATTCTTGAGTATTAGGGGTCTGGCTGAAGTCAGATTCTACACGCTGAGTTGTGGCAACTTTACGAGGCATTTGTGCAATATCTTCAATAGTAATTTCATCTTCAGTATAGCCAAAGCGAGGGGGGAATAATTTAATTTGTGGCATTGGGGGGCGTACGTATGTTTGCAATTCGTCACGTCCCATTGTCCATGAGGCTAATGATTGACTCAATAGACGCTCTTGATTGGATTGGAACGGCCCGACGTATTCTTGCGGAGGATATGCAGCCTCGGGTGGTGCTACCCACGGTCTACGTCCGTAGACTCCATCAGCAAATTTTGTCATTGGTTTCCCATATTTTTAATGTCGCTAAAAATGCCGACCATTGATCCAGCCTTACCTTTACCTGAAAGACGATTTGCTCCAGGTAGGGTTACATGCTCTCCATCATGGTGCATAACATTTGTTTCTTTAGAGGCGCTTACTGTTGCATCTGGGCGAGTAAATTTAAGTACATCAGTCTTTTTAATTATTTGACTAGGCATTTGTGGCTTATCTATATTCATGCTATCTCCATGCTGGGCGCATACGCGCTACTTGGTCAACACGACGCTTGTCTAATGCCATAGGCGATGTGCTTCTGATATTAGCTTTACCATCATTTGGTAAGTGAGGTGCTGGAGCTGCATACGCATCTTCTACTCCACGCTTTACACGAATAACATTACCGTCCCTAACGCCTTTCATTTGGCGCCGAATTCCTCGCATAGCATCGAGTCCTTCTGGGTAGTAATAATCTTGTACATCAATGCGTTCACCTCTGTGAACACCACGTTGGTATGAACGCTGTCCTACACGTACCTTAAGTGCGTTAAGAACATTGTCTGAGGTGTCACGGCCACGGTCATCTCTGCGTGTACGAATAGTTCCTAGATAACCATCTGGATATTCTGCTTGAGGGGCGCGACCAACACCGATACGAAGGTAATCCAACTCATTGCGAGCAACAGGAACACCGCCACCACCATAGACAGTGTTAGTTCCATACATGCCACCTGCGCCCAGATTCTGGACGTTTTGATGCGGGGATGGATTAGCCATGTATTAAGAATACGCCTAATTAACTACAGACTGGACTTAAACTCTTTACCCTCGTAAACAGCCCATTTGTCCATGATATGAATAGGTTGCAAGGTGAAATGACCATCGTCATGTACCCAACCAATCATGATTCCCTGTTGCCAATCTTCCCAATGCTTAACAGGGCGCCCGTTATCATTAAGACCAGAACCATAAGATGGAACAGCTCCGTCTACACGGCATAGGCATCCAGGACTAGCAGAAACAGACCTGATAGGACCATCACCATTAGCAACGGTTTTATATTGTAGTTCTTGTCTGTGTGCGTGCCCAAATACTGTTGATACATGAGGGTTCTTATTTACGTATGCGCTGGCGGTAGAACCATTGCTACGTACAGTAGTTCCGTGAATAGCGCGAAGGTGTGGAGTAATCCAGTACTCACCAGCAGGATAGGCGCCTACATAATTAACACCTAGTTCTTCTAATCTTAATAGATATTGAACAGACATTACTGGCCACTCATCAGGGGTAGCGTTAGCGCGCTTAATTCCCTTAGATGCCATGGCATTCATGACTACATACTTTTGCATACGGCAGTCATGATTACCTTCTAATAGGGTGATCTTTGCACTAGGGCAGGTAGCACGTTGCTTAGCCAATAGTGCATGGCCGTAATCAAGAGCAGGTTGAACTGTGTGTGCAAACATTTCTTCTTGTGCATATTTACCCATGGTTGGTAGGTCTAGATAATCACCTAGGTGAACAATCTCATCTACGCCATAGCGCTCTTCTAGATAGGCTAACAATTGGAAATGAACATCAATTGCTGCTTCATCGTGGAAAGGGTCTAAGGTTCCGTCTTCATACTTGCGGTAACCAATTTGAGGATCAGGAACAAATACAAATAGTTTGAATCCATTTTTACTAGCTTGGCGTTCTTTATATTCTGCTGGCTTAATTACTGTTGGTTTAGCTTGTTGGATTGGAGGCCATGACCAATCTGTAGGACGGCTTTCAATAAGGTCTTCTAGTGTTTCTAGCAGTGTTTCTTTTACCGACATGTGCAATATCCCCTTAGGTGTGAGCGGAAGGCAGTTAGTTTAAATGGAAGGTCTAGATTTTTACTCAGATCTGCATATAGCTGGGCTACTTTTATAGTTGAGCTTTTTTCTTTGATTAGTTCGAATACTTTTTGTTCATCTTTACTTAGAGTATTTATCCAGCGGGCTGCGGCGCATCCTGTTGGGGCGTTTTCTAAGTGCTTGTTTAACACATCTAGCATGACTCTCCCTCGTGTTCGTCAAGTTACGACGTGATAAGACTAGCACATTGTTACCCTAAAAAAAGCAAAACCCCGCCTAACGGCGGGGCTTTGGACGGTAGCGAACCTGTCACTTAATTTTAATGGTTCGCGGCTTCATTTCCTCGGGCAACTCACGGTCTAATTTAATGGTAAGTATTCCGTCTTCCATCTCAGCCGAAGTCACATTAACGTAGTCAGCTAATGGGAAGGTTTGAGTGAAGTTACGAGTGGCGATACCTTTGTGGAAGTAGGCATCGGTAGACTCTTCTTCTTTGTCTCCTGTAACAGTTAGTACTCCGTTTGAGTAGGTCACACGAATGTCGGATTTCTTAAACCCAGCTACCGCAAATCTAATCTCATACTTGTTTTCTTCAATAGAAAGTATGTCATAGGGTGGGTATTTAGCGGGGGAACCAGCGTTTAGAATTTCTTCAAAGAACTTGAACTGGTTATGAAACCCAACTCCCCGATTAATAAGGGAATTTGTTAGGGTTGAGTGATCGAATGTTGCAATATAGGCGTTAGCCATCATTTTATATCTCCTTAGACGATATATGTTTAGTAGGTCCCGTTTGGCGACCTGTATTAATTATAGCAATAAAAAACCCCCCAGGGAAGGGGATCCTGGGGGGCCGTATTCCTTTGGTGGAAAGGAATCTTTATGCGTGATCTTCCATGCCTGCACCAAAGTTCTGAGACTGGCGCTTGATTGCTGAAGGAAGTAGACGTCCGTTAGCTAGTGTAGAACCAGCTTCTGGAGCCTCTGACTTTTGAAACTTAACGCGAACACCATAACGTGCTCCGCCTGTTGCTTTTACATGTGAGCGTGATGGCTTAGCCATCTTGGTTGGGTCGCCAGCTTGTGCACCCTTCTTCTTCATTAACTTAGTGTTAGCTGAAGGTGCTGCAGAAGCATTTTCTACTTTCATGCTTGAAACTGCTGCACTTGTTGGTGCAAGTGGTGCTGGGTTCTTCTTAGATGATTCTTTCATGTTTATCCTTTGGCCGAAGGTTTTAATAACTGTACGGTATTTACCATTTAAATACAGGCTTAATTAGCAATTACTTGAAATACGATGGCGCTGATATCCCCGTCATGGCTCTTGATGCTGGCAAAGCCTGGGATACAGACTAGGTTCAAGCCTCTTGGAGCCGTGTATCCACGGGCAATAGCGATGGCTTTAACGGCTTGATTGACTGCCCCTGCGCCTACAGCGCGAATATGTACCTGACGCTTCTCGTAGATAGCGTGGGCTACAGCCGAGGCTACAGACTGTGGGTTAGACCCTGCAGAAACGCGCAGGATGTTCTCTTCTTGTTCTGACAATTTATGCTCCTTGGGTTACGAATTATTTTTCCCCGTGGCATAAAGTATGAGGCCTAACTTAGACAAAATAAGGTTAAAAGTCTCGTTTCCAATGCAGATAAGAACGAACATAGGTGGCTGCGTAGGCTAAAGATGCAAATATAAAACCGTATTGGTGGGTTGTTATTGCATAGGTCATCCAGAGGCACTCATTAAAACCAAGTACAAACCAGCCCCACATTGATTTTTGACCTACAAAGTAAATACCAGTAACGCCAATTATGGCTAGCACCCATGACCACATTAGGGTCTATCCAATGGTGTAGGAGCCTTTGCATAAGTCCCACAGGAGGCGCACTCCATGTCTAAGAAATATGTTGACATTTCATAATCATCAAAGCAGGCTTTTATATTCCATACAAATGATTTACAAACTGGGCAAATGTGGTGGACCTCATTGGCATGGTCCATCGTGCCTGTGTAATCAGGCTTTAGCTGTCGGATAGGCCTGCTCATGAAGCTTGTCCAATGCTGCTCGTTGTTCGGCCATCATCTTTTCAATTTGTTCTATTTCATCTGGAGCCAGAGTATCTTTTTGATCTTGATACATCTTTACGCCGATCTCAAAGTTCTGCTCTAAAATTTGTAGCTGAACTCTACGGCGCTCTGCTACAAAGTTTTCTGCTTCTGCTAAACGTTCAGCTCTTTTATCCTGTGTCTTACTCATGTTAACCCCAAATACTTAGTACAGCAGATAATAAATCAGCAAGACTTCCGTATAACAGTGCTAAGAATTTTAACGCATTCATTGTCCACCCCATCCACCGCCCTTAAAATGAGCTGGTATGGCAGACCATACACGAGACATAGTAGATTGGCAAGGCGAGCATGTAGGACTGCTTTCTTCATCAAAGGATCTTGTTACCTCTATAGTAGAACCGCACTTGTCGCATTTATAATCGTAAGTAGGCATTTAGTATTTGTGCTGCTCTATCTCAATAAACGGGCCTGAGGTATAAACGTCTAGTGAAGCTGCAATCTCTAGGGCTTCTCCAATAGAAGCGCCAGCGTGAAGGGCGCCTAGCGCATAGGATGAACCATTCCCTACCCCATAAAAACCTGTGTCTGTTCTACATACAGATAGGTCGTCTGCAACATCAAATACTTCTCCGTTGACTGCTATAAGGAAATGAAACCTAGGACCGTCATCTCCTTCTTTGCGCTCTTCGTCAAAGTTGTAGCCGTTAGACTTCAAGCATTCTCTAAGTGAGGGCATGGCTTTTGCAATCATAAAGTGGTAAATGTCTTTTTTGTCCGATGCTGTAAGTGAGGGTGGCTTCCAAAGGTGCTGGGCAATGTCACATGGCTGCACCTCACCACTACCACCAATTAAGAAAGATCCTCGCTCACTAATCTTTTCCATGTTGGGGTGCCTAAAGATACGGCCTGAGCCGTCTGTGACTTGGTTATCTGCCCCTAAGACGCATCGATCGGGGTACTGAACAGCTACTATGGTTGTCAAAGGGTGCCCTATCGCTCTCTGAACTTCGGATCTTGAAGTTTAACATAGACATCCCTCTCGTATGTACGTGAATGCGACCCTGAGACAAGGTGAGCTAGTACGTAGGAGTCAGCAGCGTTGTCATCTGAGAATTCCGCCCCAAAGTTTTTGTACACACTGAGCATTATCTGGCTCTTAGAGACCCCTGAGGCCTTGCCACAGGCATATTTCTTGAGATTGGTAGGGGGGACAATAAGGGGATAGATTCCAAAGTCGTATAGGGTCAATTTAACCATGCCCCCAAGCTCCCCTAGCATGTTAGCCATCTGGGAACCAAAGGCGTAGCCCTCCATAGCCACGTCCTCAATCTTGTCAAACTTGTGCAGCCAGTTCATTACGTGGGCTTGGATGTCAGACAGCCTGGCTATACCTCTTTGGTCAGACTTGTAGACCTCCGTATAATAACTGCCCTGTTGATAGGCTGTTACGGCAAACCCGCTGTAAGACTGGTCTATACCTAGATACACGGGGTTCTCTGGGATTACCAGACCTCCGTGGAATACTTTCATTAGTAACCGCGTGCCTTTAGAACAGATGTTCGACGGGTAAGTTCACGGCTAGTTAGTTGATAGTACCGCTCTAGGTTGTCCATAGTGGTCTTCAGTAACTTGTGATAAGCCTGTGCCCTGAGCAAATTGTTAGCTAGGTCTTTCATAATTGGATCAGTAATAATCATGGCTTTTACTGTGGTGGCTTTGACCTTTGGGTCAGAAGACTTGGATAAAAGCATCTCTGCCTCAGTAGTGTCGTAAAGGTTATCGGCTTCTGTCACAGCCAGTTCGGCGCAAGCAACCTGAGTTAACATGAAGTTATAGTTTTCCATATAACAACGGGCTAGCTCCATTAGCTCTTGGTCATCTACCGACGTGATGTCATTAGGGAAAGGAATGATATCAAGGTTGAGATTGCGCCTTACTGGAAGGCCTTGTGCTTCTAAAACACCGATAATGTCTTCACTGATACCAGTGGTAACTATGCTAATCATTGTACCCCTTACATTTAGCGCACCCGTCTGACGATATATTACAGGCAGGTGGAGTATTGTTTTTAACCGACTCAACAATCATAGCAGCAGCTTCAAAGATATGGGTAATCCCGAAGTCACTCTTAGGAACTACAAACTCTTTAGCCTCTTGATTAGACTTGTTCTCATAAATAATGACTGCCTCTTTTGGATAGTCTTCGTAGTTAAGAAGTTCAGCCAACTTCATGTAAATCTGCACTTGCATTATGTGCTTCATAAAGGGCGCGCTAATAGCCTTCCAAGTTTTATCAAAGTCATTGTTATTCTCAGCCAGTAACTCTGGGCACTCAAAGCGCAGTGTTCCCATGCCAACAGATTTAATCTCTAGCATTAGGGCATCTCCCAAGCCGACTAACCAACCATCTGCATGACCAGAAATGCGCAATGGTTCGTAAAATAGAGGGACTTCACAGTATTCAAGAGGACCGTTATGGCAGTCTGCACCGCCCCAAAAGAACTCTTCACATTCTATGCAATACCACTTGCCGTATAGAACACCCATCTGATGTAACCAACTTTGCCACTTGGCGTGGATAGCGTGTCCTTCAGCAAAAACTGAAGCGAGGCGTAAAGTGTTAGTACGATTACTTATAGGCTCTTCGCCTTGTAATTGAAAGTAAGAAGCTCTGTGGCACCAGTCTGCGGCAACCATCTCAGAGGGATGTAGAACATCTGTTCGACGTGATTTATCTTTAGGTTTGGACATTAGATAACGTTCTAATGAACCGAGTACGCGGGTCTCTTTTTTACCCACGTCTACAAATTTCTTTAACTGACTTCCCATTTTCATGGGAGTAACCTATCACGACTCTTTGGTTAATACCCACTCCTTTAGTGTCATACCTGCGCGTGTCGCCTTACGCTTAAGGGCATTACGCTCACGGTGACTCATGCCACCCCAAATTCCGTGCGTGTCTTCCATCTCCTCCGCATACAGTAAGCACTGCTTACGTACGGGGCATTCAGGAAGACCGTCTTTACCGTAGCAAATAGCTTTTGCTCGGTCAGCAATATCTTTATATTGGTCTTTATCTCTTGGCGGGTACCAAGTATTAGTGTCTATTCCTCGACACTTGGCTTTGTATCTCCAAGGTTCTGGTCCGAGATCTTCGTCGTACAAGTTTTATGCTCCTGGAAGCTCAGGCGCAATTCTAGATAATCATCTTCTGTTAACAATACGTAGTTCTCATCGTTAAGACTTATGCCTAATGCAGGCATCCGACTTTCAAGTATTGCTTCTTTAATGATCTTCTCCAGAACCGCGGCTTTAACGGTAAAGGAGGCTTTGCCCGTCCACTTATGTTCTATTAGAACATCCTTAGCGCGAACATCACCTTTACGACTCCAGAAAGCTCCGCTTCCAGCGTTACGTTTCCCGTTAAGAGCTTTTGCAAGTCGTGCCTCGTGCTTCTGAGATTCTCTTTGACCCTTACTCTTCATGAGCGTGTTTAGAGCCTGCTTTAATAGAATCTAACACGTCACGTTCAAGGGTCTCTTGAAGATCAATTTCTTCCCGTATGGACGCTAGCATAGCATCACTACCTTGCCATTGTCTATCCGCGTATCTGTAATAGGCACCTGCACGTGTGATGACTTTATTCAGCATTCCAATAGACAAAATCTCTTTAGCAAAGTCAAACTGACCTGCAGGGATATCACCACCATCTGCAAAGTAGAAATCAACTATTGCTACTTGTCCAGGGGCAGCTGACTTGTTCTTTATGATTCTAATCTTGATTGACTGGCCTACCTTGCGCTTTTCCTGCCCTGTGCCAGCCTCAATCCACTCATCACGACGGACTTCCATGCGAGTAAAGAAGGCGTAATCCTTGCCCAACCCTCCTGGGGTAGTGCGTGGGTCTCCGTACATAACACCAATCTTTGATCTCCACTGGTTAATGATTAGTCCAATGAATGGACGCTCTGGGCGGATAAGTGAGCGCTTAGACGCCTTACCAACCTTGCGGAAGAACTTATTTGTTAGAAGAGCTCCTCGTCCAACTGTTGATTCTTCCATTTCTTTGTCGTCTTCTGCGCTAGGAACCAGAGCAGGAAGACTGTCAATAACAATGCAATCGATAGCTTTGCTTTCGACAATTTGAATGACGGCTTCATATGCCTCCTCCATTATATTAGTTGCTACTACATATACGCGTGAAGTATCCACGCCACACATCTCTGCATAACCTGCTACCCACTCTTCAGCAGCTACCCACACAGTTGTAAACTCTGGGTCACGCTTTTGATTTGCAGCGATAGTTTTAAGGGCTAGTGCAGTTTTTCCATTGCTGGCTTCACCAACGAGTTCATGCCATTGATTAGAGGGCCAACCACCACCAAGAGCAACGTCTAATGCAACTGACCCTGTAGTAGTTCTCTTACCTGTCTCAGTAATATCTGAGCCAAGAACGATTGTGTCATCGCCCATCTTTTTATTGATGGCGCTAAATACTTTTGCTAGATCTCCTGTTAGGGTGCTCATCCTAAGAATCCTCCGTCTGCTCCGATTGCTGGCTTACTGCCATTGAATGTACCTGTTGGAACTTGTATTGCTGGTGTAGCAGGACCAGATGTTGATTGACCTGGAGTAATAATTCCCTTGCCTACCCCACTACCAGATTGTTGTATTGGGTATCCGCAGTCATAACAACGTGGCGTAGCACCTTGAATACTTCCATAGTTACCGCTGTTACATCCTGGGCAACGTGGTGCTTGTGGAGTTGCTTGTTGTGAAGGCGGATATTGAGGTTGAGAAGGCTGTACATAAGTGGCTGGTTGAGGCGCTGCATATGTAGGTGCGGGTGTCTGTGTCTCAACAGGATGCCCTAATTTTTTAGAGAACCAGTCTGAACTAGTCATTTATTTCTCCAATGTCTATAACATTTGAACGTATCATATTGTTCTGAATCATACCTAATTCTATACCTATAGAAAAGGCACCTATTAACGTGGACAAGGAGACCGCCTTGTAAACATTAAACATTCCCTCTTTGTGGTCTTCTATATCTTCCATAGACTCTATGTCTCCAGCAAGCATAGCCTCCTCTAAATGAAGGGCGGTTAAAGAACTTGCGCTTATGTCTGAGACTGTATCGAGAAAACTGTAGAGGGGCTCAAGCTTTTTAATACGGCTATCGCTGTCCTCTTCTTCTTTAGACTCTCCCTCTTCACTGATAGGTGATAGCCCAACAAGTTCGGCTAGCTTACTTGTGTCTTCAGATAGACCCGTGTCATACAGGTACCAACGAAAGATTGTGCTCATAGGAACTTCATTGATAATGACTTCAGTATCGTCTGAGTCTTTCTTTCTAAAGAACTTTGGTCTCATTACTTGGCTTCTCCCCACCTTTGGACAACTTTGATGTCAGCAATAAGTGGGACTTGTAGGTAATTAATACCTTCCATAGCCTCGCGTATAGCTTCTCTTGTTTCATCTACTAGCGCGTCTGGTGTGACGGTAACTATTTCATCGTGAACAGTTAGTATCATTTTTGCCTCAGATGGTATGCGCTCGTAGGCCCTAATCATAGCAAGTTTAATTATGTCCGCTGCCGACCCTTGGATACGGGTATTGAAGGCTTGGCGCTCAGCGCTGGCACGAAAGCCAATGATCTTGGACTTGATATCGGGAAGGTAACGCCTGCGCTTTAAGATAGTGGAGACGTAGCCAGTATTACGAGCAGCCCCAATAACCTTGGCGCGGTACAAATCTACAGAGGAGAACTTATCTGAGAAGTCAGTCAGAAGTTTCTTAGCTTCTTGTACAGAGCAACCAATCTGACGTGAAATCTTATCTGGTCCTACTCCATAGGCAATGGCTAGAACTAAGACCTTACCCGCCTTACGGCTAACCCCCATAGTGTTACCAATGGTTGTATAGATATCCTCACCATCTAAATAGTTCTGAATCATAATTGGGTCGCCTGACATAGAGGCAATGATTCTAGGTTCAATCTGTGAGTAGTCGGCTACTACTAACTTGTGTCCTTCAGGAGCAGCAAACATATTACGGATCATCTTTCCGTAGTCCTTATCTACAGGTACCTTGTCATTAGGCGCAGGAAGATTTTGCAAATTAGGGTTGGAACTAGAGAAACGACCTGTATCTGTGCCCCAAGGTTTGAAGTCCCCGTAGATTTTGCCGTTAATTAAAAGGCTTTCTTTCTCTTCAACCTTAGACTTACCGTTAACTGACTTAATTACATCGCCACCAACATAAGGGATTATGTACGTGGTAAGTAGCTTATTAATGCTTGCATACTCAAGTAGGGACGCAACTAATTCATCATCAGGATAGGCCTCTAAAGCATCAGCAGAAACAGACCAATCAGATACTTCTCTTTGTTCTGGTGGCTTCTTCTCGCCTTTAGTTGTAGGAATCTTGGGCTTTAAACCTCTATTGCCCTCTTCTATAGGACCATAAAGTAGCATCTGCTTCTCTGGGTTAGAGTTAATATTAAATACCTTGCCAGCAATGCGATAGATATCTGAGCGAACTCTTTCAATCTCTGCCTCAAACTTAACATGTAAAGCTTTTAAGTGTTCTGTATCAATATTGGCGCCAGTAAGTTTCATTTGGCAAAGTACTTTAAGAACGTCCATCTCTAGAGTCATTACTTTATCTACCTCTGACTCAACCAGCTTTGGCGCAACCTCTTGCCAGAGAAGGTACGTGTACTTTGAATCTAGATAAGAGTATTTAGCTACCTCAGAGAAGGAATAGTCCTCTACTTTGTGGCCAATACCTTTCTGCATGCTGTAACCAAGTTCGCGTTCAAGGCAATCGTCTAGACCTAGCTTTCCGCTATTACGGCTATCGTATAGAAAGGAACCAATTAAAGTATCAAAATATGGGCCTGAAGGTATAACGTTGTCGTAGTACTTAGCCACGGACGATAAATCAAATACTAAGTTGTGACCAATAGTAAGTATGTTCTCATTAAACATAAGAGGCTTTAAAGCCTCAAAGACTTCTGCTGGGAATAACTGCTTAGGTGCAGGGGTAAAATTCTTATCGTACTTTTTCTTATTACGTGAGTAGTCATACTCACGTGCAGGTAGACCAGCGTCTACACGTGCCTGTCCTTGTCCTGTAAGTGGCTTTACGTAATTAATGAATTCTCCGTTGGGATGTCCCATAGGAATAACATCTCCGCGACCGCGAGTTGCAAAAGAAATCCAAACAACTTCATTGACTGCAGGAACTTCTCTGCGCTTGCCAACGGTCTCTACGTCAAAGGCAAAAGAATCTTGCTTAAGGTAGTACTTGACCATCTCGTCAAGTTGTTTCTTTGTTGTAATTATATTCAAGTTATCCCCTATAAGTTAGAAGCCAGTGGAAGGGGTTTCACTGGCTTCCAACATCTATTTATTTATTAAAGTAATGAATCCGCAATGGCATCAAGTTCTTCCCATGTAGGAGTCTTGAGGTCAGCGCGGGTGAATGGCTCGAATGAAGCAACTGCAGCCTCTGCTGCTGCCTCATCAATTTGCCAATCTTCCATTAGGTCGCGTCCCTTAACAGGATTAACATGATAAGCAGTTGTCTGTTGCTTACCTGTACGACTTAGTGCCCAATAGTTTTTGGTCAATGGGCCTTGTGGGGAAAAGTGTGCTGCATGTAAAGACTTCCACAAGCGTGGTGTAGCAATAAGCATCTGGCGCTGAGGACCGCCTTCTGCAGATAGGTTCACAATAGAGAAAGCACGCTTCTCTTCTGGCTTGCTATTAAGCTTTACAATTAAAGGATCGTTAGGTCCTAGAGACATGTAAGACTTTTGGCCTTCCTTATTATTTAGGAAGTGTTGCTTGTATACAGCAAATGGACCGTCTTGGTCTAGGAACTTAATTACCTGGAAACCACCTTCGGTAAACTTAAATTCTTTATTAAAGTTACCTGCTGGGGATGTTAGTTTTTCTCCAGCATCCCATCCTGATTGGATGAAATTACCTGAAGCAGTTGATTGAGCTGGTCGTGCGTTGATTGCCTCGTTACTGAATTCATCAGTCTCTGGCAGATATGCGTCTGTGCGATTAATTGACATTATTTTCCTTTGTTAGTTAGTTTCTTGTGCGCGGATTTTATTCCACGCCTCGGCAATCTCATTACTGAGCTGTCGGTGTAAAGACCAGTCTATACGCTTTATCTCAAGAATGCCAGCTTTGGAGAACAATTCTATTGTCTCCTCAATCATGGCTCTGGAATACAAGCGGTTGCCTAGTCTATTTTCTCCATGCTTATTTTTAGTAGCAGGAAGTCTGTAGGGTGCTGAGGGCAAGTAGCCCTCTTTTATCCATGTTCGTATAGTAATGATGGGTCTACCTAGCGCCATTGCAAGCGATCCTATACCAAACATCTCAACGTCAATTCCGTTAGGTAGCGTTCTAATCTTTGGATTGGTATCCCAATTAGGGGATATTTTTATCTCTGGTTCTTTAATTACCTCGGGTTTACGTTTGCGTTTACTTCCTGGGTAGTACAAATCTCCAAAAGTAGATTCAATAAAATCGTCTGTCATTTACTATCCACAATAAAAGCAAAGATTTCTTTGGCAGGAAACATGGCATCAATATCTTCTTCAGTAAGGTAGCCCTCATAGAAAGCGGACATAATCGCTGCCTCATCTAGGGTAGGAACCATTTTAACGCAGGTGTCTTTGATTCCCTTTTGAGTAAGAATTGTTTCAGCAACATTCATGTCTAATGTCTTAGACACTTTGCGCTGTTTAGTAACTTTAACTTGGCCGATAGTATCTTCAAACTCTAATACTCTGTGGCCTTTATCATCTGCCTCTACAACATCGATCTCTTGTAGCAATCTGTTTTTAAGATCGGCCTGTCGGTTAGTTAATAAACTAATCTCGCCCTTAATAGACAGGAATTGACGAGCGCTTCTCTTGAAGTCTTCTAGATCCATAGCTACCCCCTTATAGGGCGCTACATTAATAGGCTTAGGAGGCCTTGTCAACCTTAATATAATTTTCTAGCGCTTCGATAATAACGCTAGTTACTGTGACCTTCTCTTTGGCTGCTTTCTTCTGGACAGCAAGCCAGAGCTCATCAGATACACGGATAGTGCGTGTAGGAGTCTTAGGTGCGTTAGGCATCCCTCAATTATACAGTAGATGAGAGTAAGAACTGCTTTAAGCTACCAGCAGTCATCTCTATACCACCCTCTTTAGTAATGCCTTCGCCGTCAATTACCGCGTTGGCCAGAGCGTTTTTCTGTTGGAGGAGTTCCCATTGTCTGACCTCAACGCTACCTTGTACGAGTAGGTCAGTAATAACGATTGATGGCCAAGTTGAAGACGCTCTTTTAATACGTCCGTTTCTTTGAACTGCTGTTCCAGATGACCAAGGGAGATCATAGTTGATGAGGAGATTAGCCGCAGGTAAATCCACGCCATAGCCACCAGCGTCAGAGCTGATGAGAACCCGAATACTAGGATCAGTGTTAAAAGCAATCTTGTTATTCTCTTTAGTCTTGGCGTCTAACCTACCTGAATAAAGCTTACATCTTTCAGGGCCTAGCTGCTCGGCAATCATGCCCAGCATGTCTACATAAGTTGCAAATATAACTACTTTGTTCTCTTCATTTTGTTCGAGAAAATCTTCCACATATTGCACAAGGTAATCCAGTTTAGGTGAACTGTGAATCCCATCAAGAGCGCCAGTATCAACAAGGTCGCAAGCATAAGCTGATCCTTCTCCATTCATTAACTTGAACTTATCGGCGCTAGTTTTTAGAAGTTGCGGATGAGAGCAGAGCATCTTAAGCGCGCCAATCTTTGACATGATCTTACCCCTCATTTCATCCTCAGGTCCACCACGCTGTGCTTCTACTCCATAGTGGGCAAAGATGTTAAATGAAGAGCCAAATAAAGACTGAGCTTCCTCCAAATCAAACATAAGGTCATTGACTATTTTGGAATAGAGTTTGCTGGTCTTACGATCAAATGTAATCTGGACAGGGTCTTGGTGGATAGTCTCAGGTAAGAATGGAGCTACGTCTGGGTCTTTCTGCGCTTTACGCACAGATGCCTCTTTCATTTTGGTGTGAAGTGTAGGCAAGTTTCTATAGTAGTTAACCCCACCCCAGCTATTACGAACAATAAAAGCTGAGTCAAAGATGTCAAAGCGCCCAAGAACAGTAGGGTCTACAAATTGCATAATGCTATAAAGTTCTTCTGGTTTTCCGTTTTCAATAGGAGTACCTGTAAGAGCAAATCTGTAAGGTGTTTGAATTAGCTTCTTTACATGCTTAGAGCGTTTAGACTTGAAAGACTTTATTGCTGTGGCTTCGTCAAGGACAACAAATCCTCTTGGCAGTTTCTCGATAAATTTCCAGTCATTAACGACCTGCTCATAGTTAAGAATGATGTAATCGACTCCTGAGGTACGCCAGTTAAATGCTTCTTCGTACTGCTCTGCTCGTTTCTTTGGGCTTCCGTCAATGACCAAAGCGCGTGAAGTACCATCTGTAAATTTCTCAATCTGATTAGCCCACTGATATTTCAGGGAAGATAAACAAATTATAAGTCCTGGCTCATCTATTTTCTGCTCATCCATTAGGCGCTCTATAGCCGCTATGGTGATAACAGTTTTACCTAACCCTAAGTCGTAAGCTACTAACATTTTAGTTCGCTCACACATGCGGTCTACAGCCTCAGGCTGATAAGGCAACAAAGTTCCTTTAAAAGTCATCTGCGTAATCCTTTAGCTTTTTCCTTCTAAGACTTGCGTTATGCTCAGAAGGGCACCGATACATATGCAATCGTCTGCAAGAATTTTTAGACTGTTCAATCATAAGGTCATGTTGACCAGGCGCATACTTTGCTATTACTTGCCCCAATTTATAGCAGTGATAGCACTGCTTATGAAGGTGGTCTCCTTTAAATATAGTTCCATCTTCTGCTTGAAAGTCTAAATTACCATGAGTCCACACCCAACAATGGTTGCAGGACGAGTAACGGCTCATTACAGAAGCATAGCCATTCTGGTTTTAACCGCAAGTTCGAGGCTAGCTACCGTGCTGTTATTGTGTATGACGCGGTCAAACTCCCAGTTATCTAATTCAGACTCAGAGATATGGTCATTAACAGGGCCTACAAACTCTCGTTGAATTCTCCAAACCTGACCGCCTAATTGTTTAATCATTACGGCCTCATTCTCAAACCTAACGTCAGTTACTACATATCTATTGTTTACCTCTTCCATTTTTCGCAAAGCGGCAATTACCCAGATGTCTTGATCTAACACGGTTCTAGCAGATAGGCCTAGGCTCTGAAGAAGCCTTCTTACTTCTTCTTTTTTCTTGGTCATCTCCCAGCCATATTCATTTACTACTGAGTTTAGGTGTAAACCGTTTTCTAAAATGGGGTTTAGGTCAATCAGTATGTCACGAATAGGGTCAGCAAAGGCCACCCGTTCAAACCCATAGTGCTCTATAAGAAACTTAGCCACTGTATCTTTACCGCTTTGAGCATATCCAGATAGTCCAATAATCATCTTAAAGTTCCTTCCAAACGTAGCATGTGTTTTGCCGTATCTAGTCCCGATATTACTTCTGGTCTACTCATCGCCCCTACATCTTTTACATCTATGTTGCCGTAGTTAAAGAACCAAGCTTCGGTTTTAAGCTCTCTACAACGTTGAAATAAATCTCTAGAGGCAGCTCTACCCGCTTCGTCATTATCCATAGCAAATATTATTCTATCCGCACCTCTGATAGCGCTTAGCTGGTCTATTGATATAGAACAGCCGTAGGTGGCAACTCCGCCAGGAATACCTATAGAAGCAAGGCGCACAACGTCTAGAGGAGACTCTACAACAACCATGTCCCCAGAGGAATACTGGTCGTAGCCAAATAGTGAGTGGCCTTTTTTCATGCCCTTAGGATGATTGTTGAAGTAACGATTTGTAAAACCTTTTTCCTGCCAACCAAGTAAATGACCATAGACATGTCGTACAGGAATAATCCAGTTGTTTTTATGTCTATCCCATCTAATGCGATAGGTGTTTGCAGCCTCTCTGGTTAATCCCCTAGCTTTTAAAGCTTCATCAGGAACATCCACAAAAGCGCTTAACATAGACTCAGTAACAATTACTTTCTCTTCTTCTTTAGCCTCTACTGGATTTAGTAATCGCAACATACGGTCTGTTAAATTCAATCTTGTAGAGGCAAACTCTGTAGCTTGATCTAGAGGGATACCCTTCATATAAGAAATTAATGAATGGATGTTTCCTTTGAACCCGCAAGAGAAACAAATATGGGCGCCTGACTCTGAGTTGATGTACCAAGAAGGATTTCTATCGGCATGGCCTGTGCGCTCTTCATGAGCAGGGCAAGCAGCCTGCACTTCAACTCCACGAGTTCCAATCACTTGGATTCCTAAAGTGTTTAGAGTAGCTTCCATATCCTCTAATGTCATAGGTCGTCGTTATCCATTTCACGAAACGCGCCTGTGTTCCAATCCCACATTAGGGAGACTTCACTAAGGCCAGAGTTACGACTAGCAATAACACGTAATAAACGTGTGTCATCTACATTCTCATCCTCACGCTGTAAGCCAAAGATAACGTCAGCGTCTTGGTGGAAAGATGAGGAGTAACCGATAGAGTCTGCGCTTACTTGCCCCTTCTTCATCTTCCAAGAAAGAGCCTGAGTAGATATAACTACTGGCTTATTAATCTTCATAGCCAATCTCTTAAGGCTACGAGTAATTTGAGTAATGGCTTGTGGAGTATTTGACTCCCCTGTTACCTCATCAAACATAAGATAAGTACCGTCAATAAAAACAATGTCGGGGGTCTTGCCCTGAATTTTGCTAGCAACGGCGCTTACAGTTAAACCATTAGAGGAGTCTGTAAACCAAAAGTCATCGTTCATATTTTGGATGCTAGTAACAATACGCTCATACCGCTGCTCTTCTTCATCGGTAAGAGTACCTGTCATCAAACGCTTATGGGATATACGAGCGCGCATAGCGTAGTAACGGGTCTTCTGTTCGTTGTTACTCATCTCAAAAGACATGAACATAGGCTTGTGGCCATTTAAATGGCAGTTAATAGCAATCTGCAAAGCAAGCGTGGACTTACCTGTTTTAGGCGGAGCAACAATAACCACTAACTGTCCTGGTTGTAGACCTGAGGTAGAAGCATCCATTGTAGGAAACCCTGTAGGCAATCCAAGTAACCCTGGGTTGTTCTTGCGATTTGTGTACTCTTCTATAGCAGACTTAGCGGCGTGTCTAATTTCTAAATCAGTTGTGCTACCTAAACCAGTCTGCTCAAGTAAAGCCATACCTTTTTGTAAAGTAAGAAGAGCGGCTTCATGGTCTTTCTTAACCTCTAACTGCTGACTAGCTTCTAGCATAGAGTTAATGATTAAAGATTTACGGCGAGAGTCAATAAGTTTATCTATGAAGTAATCAATGCTATCGGTAACTTCGTGGACCATATAGTTACGAAAGTTAGATTGGATTACATCTAAACTAGGTGCCTCTTGGTACTCTGAATAGTGATGCTGTAAGAACTTGTAGACATTTTTATCGGTAGTATCGGCAAACCATTCATCAGTTACACCGCGCTCTAACGCATAGCCAATACTTTTATCGGCGATGATCTTGCTAAGTAGATACGATTCGTTGTTCATAGATAAGTGAAGTCCATTCCCCAGTGACCGTACCGTAGCAGATTTTTAGGTAGGTCTATAACACCGACAACCTCTGGTCTGTAAGGAAGGTCTTTAACTACTTCTTCGATAGATTCATAAGCGCGCGAATAACGAAAGGGATTAGTTCCCATAGCGTCCAAAGTCAGCATTAACTCAGACAGGTCGTTATCGTTAATGTCGTAAGAAATTACCTCTAAGGTAACTCCTTGACGAGTTGTGAACACGTAAAAGCGACTGAGGATATCTTTACGTATCTTCAGGTCTTTATGTATTACTGGTATTACTTTAAACCGTTTTTTGATGCTAGGTTCCACAATTGAAAACACGTCTGTTGTAACGAGTATTCTTTTGGGGAGCTCATTGCTGATGTCCCCGTTCCGCATTAGTAGACCTCAATCCTTCCGTATTTAATTACAAACTCTCTAAAGTTCTCTGCAGACTTCTTTGCTTTGTCTGCTTCTTCTTCTGTAGCTCTGCTTGAAATCTCTAACGGGTAGTTCCCATCATTGTTATCCATGCGGGACTTAACAAAGCGCGCATGCTTACAAGTACTGCGACCTTTAAAACCAGGGCAGGTGCAGAATAAGTTGCCTTGCTCATCGCCAGATACCTCATAGATACCTGGGCCAGGAGTTTGAGACTGGCTCAAGAACACCTGTATGAGCTTTGTAGATGACATCTTATTACTCATTTCTTCCTCAAATCTGAGGTCTCAATAGGGATGTAGATAAAGGACTCGTGAGCAAAACTGGCTGTTGCGTCTCCGTACATACCAACCCAATTATCTCTATCTACATTGCTAGTAACAATGGTAGGCAATCCGTTGTTAAATCGTGTGCGCAACACATGATGAAACATACTACGTTGCCAACCAGATAGCGAAGCATGTTCTTTACCTAAATCATCAATTATCAGTACACGAACATTGTAAGAATCATTTGGGCAGTCACCCAAGAGGCCTTGATATAAAATCTGTGCTTCGTCATCCTCTGACTCATCCATCAATTGACCTTTAAGATTTAATATGTCGTTAAAGGTAATGAAGTAGCAAGGGCGTATAAGTACCCGTCCCTCTTTAACATCAAATGCTTCAATAGGAAACCTTGTCATCATCTCTTGGATAATAGACAGAGCAATAGTAGTTTTACCATGACCAGGTTCTCCTATTAGAAGTAGGCCTTTACCGCAACGGTCATTACCTACAGCGCGAATGACCTCTCCTTGTTCTACCGCATCCATCCACTTATTAATCTGTTTACGGTCTTCGTTAGATAGAACAGTGCAGTCTTCAAGAAGCCAACCTAGGCGGTTAGGATTTATATGTGCTGCCTGCACCCAAGCTTTGCGTCGTATCTTTAAGGCATCTAGTTTGTACATTAAAACTTATCCCATTCTTTACGCGCTTTATCTTTTTGGGTTTCCATGTCAATGTTGGCCAACTCTACATCATGAAGAAGAGTGCCCCAACGACTGATGAACACTTTCCAAATCTTCTCTGGATCGCGCAAACCTTTTTCGTGGTCCAATCCCATAAAGAACCGATCAATCATCTTAATCTCAAGAGTGCCGTTAGTGTTGAACTCTTTACGAGCTTTGGCATACGCAGCCAAGAAACGGGTACGTGCTGTCTCCCAAGGTGGAATGTCCCAGCGAATCATACGTTGCGCAAAGTAGTACACACCGTTATCAACTGTCCAGTTAAATGGCTCTAGTGAACGAAGGTCGGTGAGTTTAGCTTCTGTTTTGGCGGCACGTAGCTCTTCATATTCTTTTTGGCGACGAGCCTTCTCTTTACGCTTTATCTCCGCAATCTCATCGGGGTCTTGCTCATAGGCACCTAAGCCCCACCAATCTCTATCCACTTGCGCACTCTTTTCCTCATTGGCTTCGCCAATGACTATTTTTTTACTTATAAATGTATTATTATTTAGTATTAAATTGCTATACTGCTGACTCTGCTGTATCAGATGACCAATTCCTGGTCGCCAGAGATTGGGCTCCACAAGACGGTTTACAGTCATGATTCGGTTTCCCACCCGCTCTTTAGTAGAGGAGATCATGTTGTAGTCCTTCAGCTCTTTTAACGCCAGCCTCATGGAGTTTCTACCTTCAGCAAAAACCTTGGAAAGGCTCTCAGCGCTTATAGAGGCGCCTGAAGCCTTCAGGTATACATACACTCCTAGGGCGCGGGCTGTAATCACCCTGTAGGGCCATTCTCGCCCGTTTCTGAGGTAACTACGAGCTGGGCTACAACCTCTTTTGCTATGAGTCTTGCCAAGGCTTGGATTCCTATGTAGACGTCGTCCACTAGGTCAGCCTCCTCGACCATATCCTCTATATCAGAGAGTAGGTCTTCAAACTCCTCTTCGTCCTCTGGCTCATCTGCCTCTTCAAGCATCTCCGCCTCTGGCATCTCTACCTTAGTCTCTTCTACAGATTTAGGGTTGAAGGCGATTGGCATTAGGCCTTCGGTTAGGTCAAAGGTAGGCACGTCGTTTTTAGCAAAGACGCTAAGAACTTTATTAGTGCTCTCGTCCTCATCATCCACTAGAACAAATGCAACATGGTCTGTCTTTTTTAACTTAGAGCATGCAGCCTCTAGAGGTGTATCTGAGTGGCTTACTGATGATGCAGGCAAACCGTCATAACTAGCGCTTTCTGGACAAAAGATTAAAACCTCTTTGCTCTTGTCTTTGGCTAATTGGGCAACAAATGTTTGGCCCTGACTTGGTTTTTTATCGTAGATTAGAACGAAGATAACGTCTTGTCCGTGACCGTAAACATAATCTTCTACAAGCGCCTCTACGTTAGCGCGGCTGGTCTGTCCTGACCCAGCGATCATTACATAGTATTTGTCCATTGGACCTCCTGTTAGGGGAGGCCAACACTAGCACATCAAGTCTGGGGCTGAGCCACGTAGACTGCTGCGGTTGATCCCATAGGCAATTCAGCGGTTAGAGTTGCCCCAAATAAGCGGGTTTGCACTACAAAACTATTCTTGTAGTAGTGGCTGCGTGCAGCGTTTGCCACCCCACCTTCCCAGATAAAGTTACGATAGTCACCCAGACCTGTAGAGCCATCAAAGTATGTTAGAAGTTGTCCGCTATTTTCAAACAAAGCGTGGTCTAGTAATAGAACGTGTGTAGATGTTGTAGACCAATCTACCTCAACACTTGCATAGGCTGCTGTTGCTGGCGCAGTTCCAGTTACATACGGTCTAGTCCAAGACCCAATTGGTATAGAGGTTGCAGTTCCTGTTGATGAACTGATTAAAGAGTAAGAAGTGTCGTACCAGTTAATCTTTAATGTAATTGATTCTGTTGCGGTTACTGCTTGAGCATATGTGCTAAATGTGTAAGAGGTATTAGGGTAGAAAATTCCCATAAGTTGAGAGGTAGTTGAACCGTCCCAAGACTTAGTTACTACAGAGCTGCCAGAAGCAGTTACTTGTAGTTGATGTCCTGTAGCGTAAACAGAGCCTGTTGTAACAGTTGAATTAGACGCCGTTACCGCATAGCTAAATGTGCTCAAGGTTACTGCTGTAATTGTTCTAGCCCCGTTGTAATTAGACGCCCCTGTACCAGTAACTCCAGTAATAGTTACTGAAGAGCCTACTTGATATGAATGAGGGTGATTAAGGGTAACTGTGGCTACGTTAGAAACAATGCTTGCTGTAGTAATTGAGAACGTATCTGCTCCTGGCTCTGGATACGTAGTTATAACTGATTGAGATGCGCCAGTAGAAGTCCAAGGAGTAGTTGCTGTAGAGAAATTAGGGTTGATTAATTCATTGATTCTGTTAGCGCGCAAAGTGATGTGTAGTTGGCGGGCTTCATCAAATGATGTAGGCGTGCTAGCAACTTCAAATTGAGCCGCATCAAAGAAGTGATGCTCGTTAGTAGCAGAGCCTCCTACAGATGCAACAGAGATTCCTGGAGCAGCATAATAAGCGCCAGTAGGAGCAGCGGCTGATACATAAGGGCGGTATGAACCAGAGAATGTGGCTGTATTATCAGATACTCCAGTGCCACTAGATGTGGATAGATAAACACCAAAACGGTTGTACCACTTAATTTTTGCTGTAACTGTTCGTGCAGTCGAGCCCGCTCCTTTAGAAGCGTAAATACTAAAGCAGTATGTTGTTGCAGCGGTTACTGGTATTCCGTTTGTTATTGGAGCGTCGTCCCCACAGTAGACGTTAAGAGTTTGAGCGCTTGCTGAAGCATTATAGATAGAGAGGATGCTGTTTGCTTTATTTGGAAATAGTGTAGGCGCTGTTGGTTCTACCCATGGTGCTGGGTATGGGGTAATTAATCCGTAAGCTCCAGTTGCGGCGTTGTAACCAGTAGTTGTGGCTAGGTTAGAAGTTGTTATAGCAAAGCTTAAAGAGGTTGAGGTAACCGCGGTAATTGTGTATGGAGTTGCTGAGTTAAATAAAGGGTAAGGCAATCCACTGATTGTTATGTAATCTCCAACATCGTATTGTTGGTTGTAACTTGCGCTAAAGGTTAAAGTAGCAACATTTGAAGTAACAGATATTGTGAGGATATTCATTATTGGCATATAATCAATGTCTGCTGTGCCATCTCCAGATACCCAGTGACCAGTTCCTTCTTCAAATGAAGAGTCGTTATAGTCCAGCATAATGTTGTGACCAATAGTGATTCCATTAGTGCTTGGGTTAGGCGTGCCAGATATAGGTACTGGAACCCCCCACCCACTAAAGTCTTTAATAAAACCTAGTAATCCTTCTTTAGAACCTTTTTGCTTTGTAAGGGTAACTCCATCACGCAACAAAATGCGGTTTTGTTGAAGACCAATAGCTGGTTCATACGTCTGACCAAATTGGTTCATAAGGGTTGGGACTAGCGCTCCATTTACTTTTTCAGGGTTATAGCGCTCTAGTAATAGCTCTGTCATTGTGTGCTCATAGTCCAACTCAAAACCAAAGTTACTTAGGAATGAATAGAGGGCTGGATTATCCCAATCAGATGAGGGGGAGTAAGGCGAAGTAATCTTGTAAATATCAGGAAGTGAGTTATAAAGATTTGTAGTGCTTCCTTGGTCTTTAACTGAAACCGCAAACGCGCTACCCGCATTAGACCAAGCATATTGAACAAGGTTATAGACAAAAATTGTGTAGTAATAAAACTGGCTTGGTGCCAATCCAGTATCTTGATAGATAACAGGGTCTGCTCCGTTGTAGGCAGTTAGTATGATGGTTCCGTCAGATACATCTACAGGAAATCCGTAAGTGTTTCTTACGACAACTAACTTAGACCAGTTACCTGTTGGGTCTGTCCAGTTTAAAAGTATTTGGCCTTGTTTAGATGGAATTGCTGTAAAAGGGGTGGCGTCAAACTTAATAGGGTTATCAGTGCCGTAATAGGCTTCACCATAGTAATCAATTCCGTAGCGTGACATGGTTAGCTAAGAATTCCGCCCGTTACGTTTACTGTAAGACTTCCAATACCAGTTGCAGATGAGCTAGCTGTAGTTCCTAGTTCATATAAAGTAGGTATTTCGCTAGAGGCGCAAACAATATTCCCAACAGTCAAGGCTGTAACTGAACCAGAAGCCGACGCAGAAGATACGTTAGTCGCTACCAGAGCATACGAAAATGTATTGGTTGTAACTCCAGTGACAACAAAGGTACCGTTAAATGTTGAGTCTACTCCTGTAACAGACACTGTTTGACCTACAGTTAGCGTGTGGGTAGCAGAGGTTGTTAAGGTAGCCACATTAGATGTTAGTGCTTTATTGTTAATTGTATAGGTTTGGTCTTGGTCCGCTCTAACCATTTTAGTTATGCTTTGGTACCCAACCCCATCTACTGAAGCAATTGCTGAATAAACGTCAGATACAGCCAGTGTGTCTCCAAAAACTACGTTGTCTATATATAGAAGGGCGTTTAGGGCCGCTGTAACGTTTGTTAAAACAGAGGATTGCTTATACTGTGGCAAAACGGTTACATTTACTATTAAGTAGACCCCAACATATTTAGGAGGTTGAAAGGTAATGGTTGTATTAGCTGGCGCTCTATCAGTTAAAGCGGTAAGGATTTTTGTAGATAGAGTATTAAATACTGTAGTAGGGGTTACATTATCTGTAGCTACTCCTGGGTCTCCAGAAGGAGCAAAGTAAAGGGTCACAGATGTGTAAACACTTGCTGTTGCTATTGCTTTAGATACTCCAGATACCTGCACAGCAAGAGCTGCATAATCTGTTAAAGATACAGCTCTGTTAATTGCACGAATACTTAATGGAGCATTAATTCTAATAGAGTCTGTTGATTCCGCATCAGCTCCTCCTGTAGCGGCTCCGTCACCAGATATTGAAATGTCCTGGTTTGCAACTGTTAACCCAACAGGTATAATAGAACTAGGAACATTTATAATGTAATTAATTGTATTGGAGGCTACATTTCCTAACGAACCTGCTCCAATTCTATAAGTTGCATATATAGCAATTCCATTTGGAGGAATACGTCCACTGACGCTATCACCAAATTTTATGTATGTATAGCCGTCTGCATTAGTAAACGTTGTAAAAACTGGATCATAACTATTTGAATCAATTAGATAATTAACTTTTTGATACGACACGCCATTGATTGTAATTTGAACTGATGAATTAATAACTGAGTTATTTGATAATTGGTATGTTTGATTTGCACTGCCGTCTGAAGTACCGATTACTTCATTATAAACAGTTTCACCTTGAGTGGCGGTTACTGTAGCTGACCCATTAACAGCACCAGAAGCAGCAGGTATGGATAGAGCTGAGTCTGTTTCAAATACAATCTGAGTTGTAGTTGCGTTTTGAACTAGTGAGGTAGCTACCTGAGTAAGTGCTGGAATTGTAATAATAGAGCCAGTTGAATTTTGAAAAGTTAACGTTACAGTTGCTGCTGTTATATCTGTAGGTGTATACCCAAGAAGATTGGCTATTTGAAGAACGCTTGAGCGTTGAGTGGCTGTGGCAATAAAAGCTTCGTTAGCAGCGCGGTCAATGTAATAGTTGAGGATATCTCCCATGTAGGAGAACAGCTCCAACAGGGTCATACCAAAGTCTGCAGGGTCGCGGTTTGTCCAATTAGGGGAGAAGTTAGGTATCAAGGTTGTCATATCAGACAAAATTGATGCGTAGTCTCTAGATGTGTAGTCTATAGACGGTACATAGTTACTTGTTGCCATATGGAACCTCCGTGATTACATCCCCAGCTTGGCTAAGAATATCAGTTTTAATCGTTACAGTCTCAGGGTTCTGAGAACTACCGTACTTATAGGTAATTGATACATCTAAATGACCATCATCTTGACTTATAGAGGGGTCTACAGAAATAAGAGTTAAGTAAGGAAGCATTTGAGAGAAGCCTTGTGAGATTTCTTTTTTAATCATAGCAACTGCCGCATTATTATTTTCAAAAGATGAAGCACGAACTCTTGTTCCATAACCAGGACGCATGACCCTTTCACTAACTAAAGTCATAATTGCAAGAACTACTCGGTCTTGCATTATTTTTTTCTGATCGCTAGTGTTGTAGATAGCCCCATTATCATCAAAAGAAAAAGGCAAAGCTATTGCTTTACTCATAGTTCAACTCCCATCCATACTGGAAAATTAGGGTCTCCTGCAATAAACATGACCCATACTTTTTGTTTAACATCTGGGACCAGTCTATGAGGTGTGTGCTCTAAAGTGCTGGTTAGATCATTATATGCTCCAGAAGAAGCATTCCATTTATTTGTTTTACTTACTGTTGTAACATGAGGGTGCTTTAGAGTTCCTGAGTTACCACTATGCGCAGCATTAAGAGTTACGGTGTGGGAATGTGAGCTAGACCCTGTTCCACCATCATTTACCGAACTTGTTGTAATTGTGTCCGTGTGGTTTACAAGTAAGGCGGCTACTTGAGCAGCCGTATGCGCTATGTGGTCAGGATGATTGGAGTTGTCTGTTACAGGAAGGCAAGGTTTTGCCCAGTCTGTTTCAGCGTCCCCCAATACTTGAGGAACTTTTAATTTAATCATAGACTTCTTAGTAGGGTCTTGATTATTGGTGCAAATGCCCTCGTATATTCCGTAAAAGCGCTTATCTTCATTCATAATATGCTCGGTATCTTTGTCAATAGTCTGTTAGCAGTTTGAGCTTTGCTTCCGTTTGCTTGAGAAACTGGGTTAAGTGTAGCGGTTGAAGAAACCCAGACTGGACCATTGGTTGTAGTTTTAGCTCTGTTGTTTAAAGTTCCAAATGAACCAACTGATTGAGGTCCCAGGTTAGGAGATGTTTTTAGTATCTTAGAGGTCGGTACAACCGCAGTTTGACGAACATTAGGGATAACAGTTCTTGCTGGAGTAGCTGATGGTTTTGTAATTAATTTTCCATCTGTCCAGGTAGCAGCTGTTCCTAAAGAATCAGTTCCTACAGTAAGGATAGTTGTATAAATTTGGCTATTTCTTTCTTTTTCTATAACTTTATGCTCTGCGCTAAGAATGGTCCAATAACCAGTGTAGTAATTGCCTAAGCCATCTAAGTAAATAGGCAAATCTGGTCTTAAAGTAGGGTTGCCTAACACCTCTACTGTGGCTCTGTAAGGAAATGCGTTTCTATCATCCGCAGCTTTTGACTCGTGTTTAGCAATTGCTGGGTTATTGGCTACAACATGGGTATGAAATTTATCAAAAAATTCAGCAGAACTTTTAGTTTTAGTTGTTTTTGCTTTATTTTTAGTTGTTAAAGCTATAGGTGTAGTGGTTGCTGTGTCTAAACCAGACACCGCCACAGCAGATTTCATATCTCCGTCATAGGTTATAGACTCACCAATTATTGGTTCAAAAGAGTATATGGTAGAGCCATTAGGGTCATTTGAATCACGCATTACAAAATAAGATGCTTCTGACCGTTTACTTGTGTATTCATAAAGCATTGGCTGAAAGTAAATTTCTGTGTTTTCGGCTCTCAGGCTATATCCTGATTGTTTAGCCAACCTAACCATTAACTCCCAATCTGTATGACCAGCTTGGGATACTTGAGGATATATACGGGGGTGACCAATGGTAAAGGCAACAAATTTATATTTTTTAGCAATTTTTTGAATAATTGCATCGGCAGAAAGACCTTTATACACGTATTGTGATTCATTTTTCATAACCATAGAGGCCCCGAGGACAACTATTTCTGTTAAAAATGAACCAGGAGTTCTATTTACATTTACATGGTGAACATACCCTTTAAAAGTTTTTGAAGTTTTAGAGTTGCCAATAGTAAACTGTACAGGAGAACCGCTTTCCACAACATCATACCTAACAGCCCAGTCTCTAAATTGAATTACGGCTATCTCATGCTCGTATTTAGTTTGGTAAAATTGCATGGAGTAAACGTATGAAGGACCCACGGTTGTATTTGGAAAAGTTACTGTAACGTAATTAAACATTTGGTATCTTTAAAACCGTCCCTACTGGAATAGCTGTAAAGTCAGTAACTTGAGGATTAAATTCAGGAATAATCCACCAAAAAGCAGGATCTCTATAATATTTAAACGCTATTTGGTCTAAGCGTTCTCCTTCAACATATTCATGCTCAATGTATGTTAATCCACCCAAAGTTGTAAAGTCATAAAAAACAATTGGGTTAGCTTGTCCATTTACAGTTTTAGATACAAAATCAATTGTAGAGTACTCGTATCTAGATCCTTTATAAATTGTCATTATTACCCTTTACTTAGCAATGAGACTCGAGAGAATGCGTTGAAGTTTAACGTAATCTCTGAATGAATTGGGATCATGTCTTCTGTAAACATAGTGTGGTTTATATTTAAACTCTCTATCCAACCTACATAGGAAAGGCTGTCTGGATTTGGACCTAATTGAAGTGCGATTGCGGTAGGGGACAAAAATGATAAGTCTGCAGTTTTTCTGTTTAATGCGTTTACCCAAACAAGGTCTGCCCCAGAGCTGTCCATTCGTCCAGATCCGTTAATCATTTTATATATAAACTCAATGTCTGCCATAGTACCCTTTTTCATTAAATCATCAATAAGGGTTGGGATATCTTGTAGTTTACCTGCAGTACCGCCCGCATTGTAATAATCAGCAAAAGTTGAAGCTGGAGAAGCAGCATATGGGGAGTATGAGCTTTTAAAACAAGCAAAGTCATTAACTCTATCGATTACAATAGTTAGTTGAATAGCTTCCATAGCTGTAAAAAGACCGCTCAAAGCAGCATGAGCGTCTAAAGCACTAGGTACCACATTAGCGTTTCTTGTTAATACACTGCTAAATTGCTGTGGATTCCACAAGAATTGAAAGCCCCAATGCGTATTTGTATCAGAAGATGTTGTGGTTCCAGTTGTTGTGCTTTTTGACGTGGTATTGCTTGGGGTCAAAATACCATTGGTACTAACGCCTGTTGCGTCTGCGTAATACCACATGATAGCTCTACGTGTTGAGTTATCTACAACATTACCCCTATAAATAGAGGTATCTGTTTTAGATGGATTTAAAGGCAAACTCCAAGCATGTGGAGGTAAGTTAAACTGCATTGTTGTTGGGGCCGCGTAGGTAGCAGGGGTAAACGGTATTGGTCCTGGTTTTGATTGCTGTCCTGAAGATCCTTTTTGAACAACTTTTCCATTAAAATCGTATAGGTTAGTGAATCCAGAGATTTGAACTGGGGCTTTTTTTGTATTAATTCCCAGTGTTTTGTTTACAGCAATAGCTTCTTTAACCACACGAGCAACTTGTGGATCCAATTTAGCCGTATTTACTGGGGAAAACGCCCCTTTACCAGAGCCCATAGGTGAATTAGGTACTGGAATTCCTCCAAAAGTTGTTGCCATTTATTTCTTTCCTATCGTTTGAGTAGGATTTTGTAAAATCTTTTTAACTTCTGAGGCAACTTTATTTGGGTCTGTTATTCCGTTTACATTGATAGTAAACCCACCATAATTAATGTTTCCACCGCCACCAGCTCCTCCTCCAAAAGCAGCAGCTTGAGCAGCAGCAAATCTTGATGCAGCGGTTGGGTCGCCCGATTGAGCCACGCTATTTATTGACGCCACTCCTCCGCCCATAGAAGAGCCACCAGCGTCAATTATTCCAAGTTTTCTAGCGGTATTAGTCCAAGCGTTGCTCCACGTAGTTCCGCCATGAGAAATATCATAAGCAATTTTTGCATTAATTGCTGGATTGTAAAGGCTTTGAGGACCAGTATAACCAATAGAAGCATAGTCTTTTAAATACTGTGCATTTCTTTTTCTACCTAAATCACCAATCATATTAATTTGAAAAAGACCTTCAGAGTAATCTCCAGTACTAGAATTTGGGTTAAGCGCGCCTGGTCTTCCACCAGATTCCATACGTGCTACATTAAATGCTGTATCTAAAGAGGCGCCTTTAAAACCAGCTGCTTTAAGAACATTCTTTAATTGACTATCTGTTAATGCTGTTTTAGGTCCAGCCGCTCCATATGAGGATACTCCACCACCACTTTCTTTAAACATATTGTTAGGTATAACTGTTCCGTCAGTCTTAGGGATAAATAGCTCTGGGCCTTTTTCACCAACAACGTACGGCATATTTCCTTGGGCAGGGCCGCCAGTTTCTAAAGCAAGTCCTAGTAAAGGTAAAAGCTTTAGTAGCATTTCTGGTGCATCTTTAAATAAACTTTTAACAGCAAATCCAATTCCAACTTTTCCTAAGCTGCCCATTGCGCCTCCACCAAGGCCTAAAACTCCAGTTCCTAATCCTTTTCCTCCACCAAGCACTGCAGTTAAATTGCTCATAGAGGCTGCAAGATTGTTCATACCTGTTCCTATATCAGCAGCACCAGCATAGCCTCCAGCAGTAGCAGAGGCGGTTGCTGTAAGTAAACTTGTTTGAGCAGCTGTTTGACTAGCCATATTACGCACAGTTGCGGATTGAATTCCAGCATTGACCATTTGTTCTCTGCTAATTGTTCCTACTGCTTGTCCATTAAAAGTTGCTTTTACAAGAAGAGCATCTGAAACCATTTTAATCATTGTTGGGTCGCCATTAAAAAGACCACTTAGCATGTTGTATACGCCGTAACCTGGTTGCATAGAATATTGAAGAGACTTTTTATCCATGCCACGTCCACCGCTATTTTGGCTAATAAACGCCCAAATTTTATCTACTAGTTGTGGGAAAGGCATCATGCTTCCATCAGCACCGCGAATGTTAATTCCAATTGTTCTGGCAAGGTTTACGGTTGTAGGAGCGTTCATTGTTCCAGCAATTGCCGTTGCTGCCCCAGTAATACCAATACCAGGAGTTATATTAGAGGCTTGAGCTGCCCCAGCCATAACTTTATTAAAGTTGCTTACGCCTCCAAGGCCAGCATTTTGAGCGGCAATAATTGCATTTGTTGTGTCCATGCTATTAAGAGCTGTTCCGCCATAGGCTAAACTCTTTTGTAAAGAACGAACTCCGCCAGCACCATTTGCTCCACCAAGCCCATAAAATGATGCACGCTGTGTTAATAGGTCTTGCATAACAGCGGTGGGCACACTAGGCATAGCGCCAAAGGCAGCGCTTGCAGCAGACACTCCCATAGCTATTCTATTAGCGTTTCCTCCACCAGGACCTGACATTACTTGGTTAACGCCACCTCCACCGCCACCCATCCCCATACCTTTAAAGGCTGATGAAAGGGCTTGGACTTTAGGTAGGAGTGTGTTTTCAATGGTTGAAGCTAATTGCAAAATATCTTTGTTAATACTAGTAACAGTATTTGATATTCCGCCAATGCCCATAGCGGTTTTACTATCGTCAGCCATTTTTACCTCCTACCTCGCATAGCGCGCTCAATCCAGTTAATTCTTTCTCTAGCAGATAAACTTCTTATATCTGCTAGTGTCCAACCAGTAAAAGTTCTTGTTATAGATTCGTACTGGTCAAGCAATTTTTCATAATCTGCTTCGCTATAGGCGAAACAAATCGACAAGACTAAGTGGGAGAGCGATAGCTTCACCACATGCCTTGCAGGTCTTCTTCACCTCCCCAAGGCGTGGGCCTGGGTTACGGTCAAGAATAGATTCAATAATCTTTGTGCGGTCAGACATGCTTAGATTTAATACTGTGCTTGCTCCCATAGAAGGCACATCATTTACTGATAAAACACATCCAGATAGAAGTAAAGTATTAATTTCTGCAGAAGTTTTTTCTGCATTTTCTAATAGTTTCTTTTGAGTAAGACCTGTAGGAAGGGTTACTGTTACGTAACCTTTCTTTGTCTCTACTCTCCAAGTTCTATCTGCTGCAGGGTCATTGAGAGTCTTAGTTGGCACATCAACCTCAAGGTCAATAGAAACGTCTTGAGACTCTGCACAATTACCGCAAACAATAGATAAGTCAAGAGTGTCTCCAAAAGTAATACGGCGCACACCTATTAAGATAGCGTCGCGATCACCAGATAGGAGCTTGTCTAAATCCTCAATGGTTGCATCCCTTGAGCCAATCTTGACAAGACCTCTTTGCAAAAGAACGTTAAGGGCTTTACCAGTAGTTGACGCTTTGGCAATAGCCTCTTCATCAATACCAGTTAGCTCTCGAACTTCTGCTGTCTTAATGACTTCACCATTTTCTATAAAGCCGCCAGGTAATCTGACTTCTGGCCCTAGAGGAGCCTTGGTCTCAATTACTTGAGCGGGCTCCTCCATTGCCTGTTGCGCAAACTTATTTACTAAGTCTGCATCTGTAATAACTTGTGTCACGTGTAGTTCTCCTAATTAATTAGTCTTAGAGTGTTGCTAGAGGTGTATCTGGGTCTGCTGGGCTTCCGTCTGCCTTGGTGTAGTAAACAGATAGTCCTTCGTGAACCAATTGCATTGTTTCAAAAAGGATTGCTCCATTTGTTGCATCCAAGTCGGTATAGTTTAGCCCAGTAATCCACGCATTGTGAATTTTAAAAGCCATTTTGGCTCTATCAGCTGTTGCATTTGTATTTGGGTGGTCATTGACTGTCAATGTGATATCTACACGGAAGTTTCCTGGTGTAGATGAGCCATTAAGGCCAGAACCCTGAGCAGCTGAAAACATACCGCGCATCCACGCGATTGCTTGGTCATTTCCATATAGAACACCACGTGAGAATGTCACTGGTGAGAATGTGGTCATGCCAGGAATCTGGTGAACGGTGGTGTTGTATCCGCCTTCACGGTACTGGATAGCCTGTGTGTTGATAGACAACCCACTGACGTTTGTAAATCCTCCGACCCAGCCAGTTGAAACTCCACTTGTAGGTGGTGTTACTGTTCCAGCAGCGTCTTGGATGCGCTTATCAAATGGAGCAGTAGCATCTCCAGCTGATTGCTTAAAGCTAGCAGTAAACCTAAACCCGCGAAGTGGGTCAGTTGCTAGACTTGAGTTATAGGTAGCTAGTGTTGAACTTGCCATTTTTATTTATCTCCTTTACGCCACAGTAACGGTGGTTCCACCGTTGTACTGACCGATGTTGATTACTACGAATTCAGCTGGGCGTTGTAGAGCAACTCCAACTTGAATATTTACAATTCCATTATCAATGGAACTTTGTGGGTTGTTATCTGCGTCGCACTTAACGAAGTAAGCGTTAGCAGGACTTGTACCTGATAGCCCACCTTGAGACCAGAATGATGTCAAGAATGCGCTGCAGGTTGCGTTAAGACGAGCCCATAGAAGAGCATCGTTTGGCTCAAATACTGCAAAGCGTGTGATATCACGAAGAACCTTCTCAATGTAGATAAGGCTACGACGGACTGGTACGTAACGGTCTACGTATCCACCCTTAAGTGTACGAGCGCCAAATACTACGATTCCAGAACCTGAGATATAACGAATTGCGTTAACTGGTGGGTTGGTGCTGTTTAGGCTATCCAAATCCGCCATTGATAGTGAAGGAACTGATACAACGCCTGCAAGACGAGCTTGTAGACCAGCTGGTGCCTTAAAGACTCCACGAGATGTATCTGTTGCTGCATATAGACCTACTACAGCGGGACCTGCTCCAACAGTCTTAACTGCGCCTGTTGTAGCACCTACAGAAGCTGTTGGGTCAGCAATTGTAAGTTGTGGGTAGTAAACAGCAGCATATGAAGTTGCTGTATAGGTAGCTGCAAGTGATAGTTGGTTGGCTGCAGTGTCGTTAATTCCATCAATGACTACAAAGACATCGTTTGGACGAGTTGCTCCAGTTGCATATGAGATAGCTCCATTGACTGTTGTAGCATCTGTGTATCCTGGGATGTTAAGTACCAAAGATTGTGGGATGGTGTCATATAGGCTAAGTGAGTTTAGGATATTTGTGCTTGTAACAGCTGAGCCGTCTGAGCCTGTGCTTAGAGCAGAGTTTGTAACTGTTGATGGGTTACGGGTTGCTCCAGTAGCGGTTGAGCCCATATCTGTTGCTACAAGATATGTTGAGTTGTTATTAATAACTGTTACAGCATATCGAGAATCTGTAGCTGTCATTGATACGTCGTTCCATTGCTCAACAATGTTTCCAGCAGCAGAGCCAGCATAATAAACTACAACGTTAAAGTAACCAGTAGTTGTAGAGGCAGCAATGCTGATATTGATGCTGTTGCCCCAAGCGCCTACGTTTGCTGCTGTTAGCCTCAAAGTAGCGGCAGGGGTACCTGCTCCATCATTAAATGTGCGGGTAGCGGCTGATGCGCTAGAGCCAGCAACACGAGTTACATAGGCTGTGTTTCCGCCATTAGCAAAGTACATGTACAGAGCAAGTGGAAGGTTGTTAGATTGAGTTGTGTTCCAAGAACCAAATGCGTTTACATATTGGCTCCAAGAAGTTACCAAAGTAGGTGTTGTTGGTCCGCGGTCATTCGCGCCAACAAAGGCAGCAACAGTATTTGATGCCGCTCCTGCTAGTGGTTGAATAGGGTTTAGCGTCTCTTGAACGTATACCCCAGGGCGTAGGTAGGTTGCCATTAGATTATCTCCTTATTATTTACTTAGTTAACGGATGGTGGTAGAGGTATCATGCCAGACGGGATATACGATGTAGTAGCGTTGATATCGACATACTGAACATTCTTTGTAGCAGTGGCTGCCTGTGCAGGAGTCATTTCACTGAGTACTCGAATGGACAATACATTTCTCAAAAGACGACGGTTTCCAGTTTCACCTTCAACTGCGTCTCTCTTTACAAATCCATCAAGAAACATTGAACGGCTACTGTTCTCAGTACCTAGTTGATTAGGCACGATTAGGTATCCGTATTTTGATGGAAACTTATTTAGTAGTTGGTACATAAGCGCACGGTCATGGCGCGGATGGCGAGAGTAAGAAGTCACTTGGTAGATAAGGTCATAGGCAACAGGTGTGATGTATGTATATGAGTATCCAGATACTGGTGTCTGTGTGCCGCGGTTATCGTTATCTACCATGTAACCGTATGTCTGACGTTCATTACCAGGCATGATGTCAATAAGGTCAATTGTGATAAATGGAAATGTTTGGTCACGAACTTCCACGTCAGGGTAGCCAAACCAAGCCTTAACTGGTCGACTAGCATTAACGTCATCAGATACTGTGATGCCTGAGAGCAAATTCTTAAGGGCTAGGTCCTCAGCAATAATAAATGGATTACCCATTACATAATCCCCAATGAGTAAAAGAGCTCTGGAATTATTTGTTCTTCTAAAATCTGTTTGATAATAGAAGGGGCTCTATAGATGAATGGGCGGATAACAGCGTTAGGGAGCCCTTGAAAGGCGCCGTATTCCAAGTCTTCAATCTCTTGGCGCATGCTGTCTGGGTAATTAACAAAGATCTCAAAGTCTTCGTTGAGCTCTACAGATAAACTCAAAATAATGTCTTCAGGCCAGCCAGATTTTTCAGCTAGGGAGTGAAGTAGATTTGTTAGCGGCTCAATAAGCTCTTTGGCAGCCGAGTCAGAAAGATGCTCTAGGTTATCGTTTTTTAATAACACGCTTAACCGCTTTGCTTATTAGATATCCTGCAGCCACTCCTTGGAGTAACTCTGTTTTGCCAGGGTGAGGGATATTATCGACAATTGCTTGAGCAAATTCGATATCCGACGGTTTGTCTAGTTTTTCAGACACGGCAAATCTCCTTTAGGAGGCAAGATACTTCGCAAGGGTGGTGCTTAGTTCCCCGCACGGGAAACTACTATAAGGATAAACGAAAGGGCGCCCGTAGGCGCCCTCAAGTCATTTCTATTTTAATTACTTAGACTTCTTCACCTTAGCGGCTAGAGCCTTGTCCATCTTTGCATCAGCCTTGGCAGATGGCTTCTTAGCATCCATCTTCTTATCAGCCTTTGCGAATGCTGACTTTTGCTTAGGGGTCATGCCCTTCATAACTTTGGCGTCTTGCTTCTTATCGGCTTTCTTACCCTTGCCGTATCCGACTTCGCCCTTTTTCTTACCGCAACCACATGACATGCACATTATTTCTTCTCATCTCTCTTGCCCTTAACGGCAAGTTTAGTCATTTTCTTTTTACCATACTTTTTAATGCCTGCTGCAGCGGCTACCGCGGCAGGATCCTTAGCGCCTGACTTCTTAGCTTCAGATTCAATCTTCTTGAAACGAGCTCCTGAGCCTAACTTAGCTTTTGCCATCTTTTTTCTCCTTCTTAACTTTCTTAGGTAATTTACCTTTTGGTGTTTCTTTCTGCCATTGGCGCGCCATCTCTGGGTGGGTAGCGTACATCCACTTTTCTTGGGCTTCAGATTTAAATGGCATTACTTACCTTTTACTTTAATTGAAGCTTTCTTTGTTGAAGAGGCTGAGACTTTAATGCTCTCGCCTTTTTTAGTTATGCGGATACTCACGCAGTTGTCACCATTAATGTAGCAACTTTAGGTGAACCTGAAGCAGCAATTGCGTAGATCTTCTCTGAAGGGCTTAAGCTGTCAAGAGTAATCGAAGCTCCAGCGGCAAGTGAAGCGCCATATGAAGTAGATGTTACGCTTGAAGATCCAATATAGACAATGATAGAAGCGTCTGTGTTTTGGATAGAGATAGAGCCGTACTGCCAAGTGTTGCGGGTTTCTGGTCCCACGGTAACTGCAGGATCATTGTTAAGTAGTGTAGCTGTTGACGAGTTTAACGTAACAACTGAGTGTGTTAGTGCCATGGGTCTCCTTAGTTGGCGTACTGAGCAAATTGAGGGTCATTGACAAGTTCTTCAGGCATGACCTGAATACAGTCAATGGCTAGCAAAGTATAGCGTTCAGCAACTATACCGCGTTGCTGGGTCAAATATGGGCGATACACTTCGCCTTTCCATACTACGCGGCTCTTATCTTGCTGGCCGATAGAGTAAATCTGAGATTCAAGAGTTGGGTCAATTTTATTAAGGTCTTCAATGTTAATTGTAAGGTGGAGCTCATCGGCTTTATAGAAACCAGCCTGAGAAGTCTTAGCGCTACCTTGAGAGATAACGGCGCGCACAATAGGAATGCTATAAGGGCCATACCATTTACGGCCACCACCAGAGGCAGATACCCCATCGCCCACATCATAGATAGGGTCAATGTTTGTGTCGGTGATATCAAAGAACCACCATTGAGCAACTGTGCCTACGGGATTGCGCAACTCAGAGTTAACACCAGATAAGATGTCATTGGTTTCAAAGTCGGAGTTAAACCGACCGCCTTGAGTGTATCCGCGCATACTTTTATTATCCCCTATTTATCTGAATTTGTAAGGTGCTGCGCAGCAGCTTCTGTGCCCGCTTTTCTATATCTAAAAGTCTCCCACAAAGGGGCTGGAATTGAATGTATACCGTAGAGAGTTCTGTGATGAGCGGTGCAGAGAACCTCTAGATTGCCTGGACTTTCAATCCAATTTTGAAACTCTTCATCGTTCTCAAAGTGGACTCCAAAAGCGCGCTCAACCTTTGTTGGGTCCATAGAGTTAACCTGTGAAAACTCAATATGGCTGTGGTGAAGCTCAGGGCCTCCAGAGCACAGGTCATCATTAATAATGCACTTCCATAGTCCAGCTTTTTTAATTCTAGCTTTAGCCTGATTAAAGAGATGATAATGGGGGTCTGACTCTCTAGGTTCATGCTCAGGAGTAGATACAACTAAATGTAAGTTTAATTGTTCTTTATGGGCATCGGTCATCTACCCATTATCTCTTACTTATATTCTTTTAAAGCCCAAAACTACTTGTACTCTTTTTTATTCCACCAGAACTTCTTATAGCGGTCAAAGAAGACACGTCCAAATTTACGCATATCAACGTCATATTTTTTTCTTTCTTTCTCCCCACCAATTGATGATGTCCAGTCTTCACGCTTGAAAGGAATAATCTGTAGGAATGGAGTACCAGCAGGAATCATGCCCTCAAACTTAGGGTCCCGTAACTTAAGGAACATATTAAATGGGATTGAGAAGTCATCGCTATCTACAATTCCACTGGCGCAACTAATAGGCGCAGGCTCATGGTGTTGTGGTTCCATAACCATAATTGACCAACCCTTAGGAGTCTTAATGGACCAAGGTATAACAATTCTTACTGCGTAGTTAATATCGCGTGAGTACGGATGATTTTGAAACTGCTCCATAGATTGAAAAGCAATAGCCTCATTTGCTCCCCATTGAAAATACGGACCTTCAGGAGTCTGACGAATATAAATATCGTACGGGGTCTCCATAATGTAACCAGCAGTCATCATGTCCCATAGAGGCATACAGCGCTTAATAGTTGCCATAGGTGAGCCATCTAGAGTTGGCGCCTTCTTACCATCTGGACTTGTATATGCCTTGGCATCTTTATACCATTGAGGAATGTACTCAGTAGCAGGTTTTGGCTTTTCTAATACACCCTCTGGATTGTGGATGTCTGTAAAAATAATCTCCATCTATCGCTCCCTTGTTAGGGTGCTAGGCTACCACAGGTTTAAGAAAAGACTATACGTTTTTAGGGACTTCAATCCAAGACACGCTTGGCTCATCCCATTTCCAACGTGTTGTTTCAGTAGCCTTTGGGCGTGGGGTTGGTGCTTCCCATAGGCAAGTATCCTCATTTAATAACCAAGATGGGTATGGGCTAGGTGGAATAAAAGCATCACGAGTTGCATCATAGGTAAAACCAATACCCGCATAATTTTTACGAAACGGTGTGCCTTTATCATTTACTCCACCATACGTATTATATGAAGTTCTTAGACATCTTTGTCCTTGAAAATTACCGTACCAAGTTTCAGGGTCAAGCCCATCAATAAGTTCAGTCTCATCTTTGCCTACAATAACTTGTGTAACAATATTGTTTTCATCAAGAAAAGCATAATGTGCCATTAAAATGTCACCGTACCTGTTCCCGCTGTAAATGTATAAACCTTATTACTGCCAATTGTTGTTGGACCTGAGTAAGTCAAGCCACCGCTAATGGTTGTAATATTTGCGTAACTGCTTGGGTAGGCAATAATAACAACACCAGAACCGCCCGTGCCGCCTGGGGAAATATTACCGCAACCACATTGATCAATCATTCCCCCGCCGCCGCCTCCACCAGTATTAACAGTTCCTGGTTTTCCAAAAGAGCTACCGTAGCCTCCACCAGCACCACCGCCACCGCTTCCGCCAGTACCGCCAGACACAACTTGCTGGTTTCCGTTTCCAGCACCACCGCCACCGCCGCCAGCATAAGTAGTACTATTTATTGTAAATACTGAGCCGCTTCCGCCAGCACCACCATTTCCACTACCAATAACGCCAACTTTAACGTTATTACCTCCAACGGCTCCTGCGCCGCCTCCACCTGCCCCGCCATACCAAGTCGTTACACCGTTTCCGCCGTTGTTTCCTTGTCCAGCAGTTCCAGCACCACCACTGTTTGTAGTTCCAGACCCACTACCGCCACCTGAACCACCTGAACTACCACCAATGTTTCGTCCACCACCACCACCACCAATAGATGTTATTGATGAAAATACAGATGAACTACCACAACTTTGTCCCATAGGTCCGCCAGCACCAACAGTTACTGTGTAAGCCGTACCAGGGGTAACGGATAGCGTTGATGTTCTATAACCTCCAGCACCACCACCGCCTTGACCGTGGTAATAACCACATACAGGAGTTGAAGAATTGTAAGGGGCACCGCCACCACCTGCAACAACTAGGTAGGTAACAGAAGAGGTTGTAAATGTTGATGTAACAGCGTTAGATGCAGAAGATGCAGCAGATGTTCCATTAGCATTTGTAGCGGTAATTGTGTAGGTGTAAGTTCCAGCGACTGTTTCATTAACTGTAATTGGGCTTGAGGAGCCAGTACCAGTTACTCCAGAAGAAGAAGTTGCCGTGTAAGATGTAATAGTTTTTCCACCAGATGATGCTGGCGCGGTAAAAGGCACAGATACAACTCCACTAGTTCCACCAGAAGCAGTTCCAATAGTAGGCGCGCCTGGCACTGTAGTTGCGGTAATAGCGCCTGAAGAAGATGAGTTACTAGAGCTTCCAGTAGCATTAGTTGCCTTTACTTGGAAGGTATAAGAAGAGGTGCTTGTTAGACCAGTAACAGTTACAGGAGAAGAAGTTCCAGTACCAGTGATTGAGCCAGGGGTAGATGTAGCTGTATAAGATGTAGGAGTTCCACCAGTAGCCGCTGGAGTAAATGAGACTGTAGCCGCGCCATTGTTTAAAGCGCGCCCAGTACCAACATCTGTAGCAGTACCAATAGTAGGAGCATCAGGTACATCTGGAATAACGACGTTAGTTAAATCTACATCTTCTTCACTAGCGTGTCTTACGCTCATTATTTACTCACCTCTGTTTTTGTAAAAGAATCCCAAAACTTAGTATCTTCGTTCCACCTATAGCCAGTAGTTTGTGTTGGCGTAGGGCGGTCTATAGGGGCTTCCCATAGGCATGTATCTTCGTCTATAACCCAAGATGGGTATGGGCTAGGAGGAATAAAAGCATCACGTTCGCTATCGTAAGTATGTCCAATACAGGCATAATTTTTACGTAAAGCAACACCATTATCAGGCTGACCATCTGCTCCATAATGAACACCCCCACGAGTGTTATATGAAGTCTGCTTCCAGTTACCTTCAAAACCTATAGAATGAAGAAAAGCAATACCAGTAGCCTCATCAGGAACTTCGTTATTGTGTACAACGTTTATTTCTGTAACAATATTGTTTTCATCAAGTTTAGCAAAATGAGCCATTAGAAAGTTATGCTCCCATTTCCAGTAAAGGTATAAATTCTATTACCGTTAAGATTTTGAACTGTTGGTGAACCTGATGTTGAAGATGCAAGAGCATAAGTGTTTGAGTAGTAAATAACAGCAATACCTCCACCACCGTTACCTCCATTACCTCCAGCGCAACTACCGCCACACCAACCACCGCCACCACCACCACTACCATACGAAGTTGCATTACCGCCTTGAACAGCAGAGGAATTTTGTGGGCCACCATTACCGCCACCACCAGTTCCACCATTACCACCACCACCGCCACC
>Ga0208253_1000010_pt1 | contig 94524 bp, 115 predicted proteins | sample CryBogCBE10Oct08_FD_184573 | JGI IMG/M metagenome (GOLD analysis project Ga0208253, IMG submission 184573) | Freshwater microbial communities from Crystal Bog, Wisconsin, USA - CBE10Oct08 (SPAdes) | ecosystem: Environmental > Aquatic > Freshwater > Lake | place: Crystal Bog, Wisconsin, USA...
GAATTTCAACCGGTAACCTACAGGCGATGCTTGATTTACCAGAAGAGATTTTCCATGTAACCCTAGCGGAAGCATTGAAGATTACAAATGAAATGGCCGCTTATGTGCCTGTGCCACAGTTAGGTTCACTACCTGACAAAGAAACACTGATTAAATTTAATCCAGATGGTTCTCAGGACACAGTAGAAAGGTCATAATAACGCTTTTTAGCAAGGTCCCACAAACATGCTTTTATTAAAAATTGATAATTCGCCCTTAACATTCCAGATTCCCCCAGGAACAAAATATTCTAGCCACGGTTGGATGTTAGTTGATTTACCTATTACTAGTTTCAATGCAGGTCAAATTGCTCAGTACAAAATTACTGAAATTACAGATCCTACATTGTTATCAGAATTAAACTATATCAACTATACTGTATTAGACAACGGTAATGTTGCTTACATCACTACTGTAGTTGATTCAAATCCTTCTGATATTACATCAGGACATTTAGAATCTTTTGTTACTCTAACAGATCCTACACATGTTAGTTTATTTTTAGCTGGTTATAAGTATCTAAGCAATTTAGAAATTCAAGCAGAGTATGATGCCAAGTTTGCTAATTTAACTGTAACAACAAGTTCTTTAGAAGCTAGTACATTTACACAACAGTTAGCAGAAGCTCAGGCTTATATGTCTAATAGCAGTTATCCAACACCGCTATTATCTAAACTATCAGCCGCAAGCGGAGTTACAATATCTCAATTGGCTAGCGAAGCCATTGCTAAACAAGCCGCATATCAAGACCGTCAAGCTGAACTGTTAGGTCAAATGTTGGCTGACCAGCAGGAAGTTAACAACTGCTCAACACCATTACAGGTAAAACAACTTGGCTGGATCTGAACTTAAACTAAGCACAATATTCCCCACTCCGGTGTGGACTATTACTAACGATCTTTCTGAAGACGATCTAAAGGAATTAGAAAGATTTGCTTATGAGATGGTTGAAAAAAATCCTAATTTGGATATTTCAAGTAAAAGGGGCGGCGGCGGAAGTTCAAAAGTACTTACTATCGCCCATCCTGTTTTAATGCCTTTGATTCAAAAATGCACCAGCATGCTGATCAAAGACTATGAATCTGTTACAAAAATAAGATTAGAAAATTATTGGATCAATGTCAACCCGCCGGGCGCATATATGATTCCTCATGTACATCCACGTAGTGTATTTGCCTGCACTATCTATGTTAAAACTCCTCCCCGCTCTGGAAAGATAACATTCGTTAATCCTAATCTAGCGGCACGTCAACATTTTTATAGCGGAAAAGATATTGATTACAACTATAAGAGTTATAGTTTCCAACCGATTCCAGGAATGTTCATTGCATTTCCTAGTTGGTTGGATCACGGTGTTGAAGAAAATTTGTCAGACGACAATAGAATCAGTATCAGCTTTAATCTAATAGCTGACGATATCTAAGCTAATACATCAAATATAGTATCAATCTTTGCTTTATTTGTCTTGCTACTTAGTGTAGTTCTAAGACCAGAGTGTAATGGCTTAGGCCAATAGTCTTTTGAAACCCACGCATAACCAGAATGTTCGTGATTTAGTTGAGGAATAAATTCATCCTTGACTAACAGAACATAGGTGTGATAATAAAATCCCCCGTCTTTACTTTCGTATTGCTCTAAGGGTATAGTTTTTTCTATATCTGGTAAAAATCCTATTTCTTCTTGCACTTCTCTACAAAGAGCTTCGTAAGGAGTTTGGTCGCTTGGTTCGTGTTTACCGCCCACAATACCCCATGTACCATCAGTTTTTCCTTCTGATCTGTTAAGAAATAAAAATCTTTTAGTCGACTTACTTAAAAATAGTCCGCCGCTACAAATTACATTCATAATAATAAACGCCAAAATCCCGGTGTATATTCACCTTCATAACTCGAGGTCCACTGTGAACCATCCCATACATACTGCGAACCAGTACGTATATTAGTTATGTAAGTAGGTACCGTGCCGGCTAAAGAGTCGAATATGACCGACCATTTGGTTCCGTCCCAGGTAATGATGTCATTTGCATTTGCTGAAAATATGCTGTTGTCTGCATTTTTAAAATTATGTACAGCATATCCAGCCTCTGGATATAGTGTTTGGTAAACAGGATTACCGTTAGCATCTAGTTTAACTATCTGTTGCGGACTAGCAGGATCTGCTGAATTATAACCGGGGTTAGTAATATACACGGGTGTCCTATATGCAGGATTGATATCTTCTAATATCAAATAGCGTATACCCACATTCGTGAGATCTGTTGTAAGTTTTGTTGGATCTACAATAGCATCTACGTAAGTTTTTCCACTATTAGCAGGCACTTGACTGTTGGTATGTAGTGTAGACGAATCTATGTTCAATATCATTTGTGTTTCATCTACTGGATTCAGAGACATTGTAGCAACGACTTCTGTTTCTAAATCTTTTGAAAATCTTATTTGACTTATTCCTGCTGTGAAAGTTCCTGGATACGCATCTAGAATCTTGTACCAGCTGACTCCCGGTCCTAATGTTGCTACATTGTTCAACACTATAACATTTAGATTTTTTAAATCATGACCTGCAATAGCAGTAGGGGTACGGCCATTAAAGAACGCACCATCATCGTATGGACTTTCCGATATAGTACCTGTGGGTTCTACGAATATTCTAGAAATAATATTTGTAATAACACCTAACTGTTTTACTTTGATAGGTGTGCTGATCCATATAGGTGCTGTAAATCCTAAATTGGCAATATCTATATCCTGTTCTACACCCTGCGGAATAGCACGGGTAGACCAAGTAAGATCTGACAACTCTAAATAACTCAAGCTAGTCCAGTCAACAAAGTTTGCGGTAGTTTGTATCTCCATAGCAGGGCGGAATAATACCAATATCTGCTCAAGTATCTGTAGTTTTTGTTCTGTGTTCGAACTCCATATGTCTGCTTGGAATTCTAAATCATAAGGAGTAGGCATCAATCTATTGATTGTATAGTTTGCACCTTGTGTATTTGCCTCACCTTCTACTATTTGTCCGTAGGTTGGACTGCTAGGATCTTGATCCATGTATTGAGTTGCACGTTCTCGAACGTTCAACGTATTTTCGTAATAGGGATTTTGCAATCGTTCACGTGCAATTTTTAGATTCTTAATATAGCAACTAATAAATGGAGCATTAGGAATAGTATTTTCACTATTCTTGTTTAAGATCTGTGCGACTTGACGACTCATGTCTCCATAGCGAACAGGAATCTGTATTATATTGCCCTTAGAATCTTTGTATGAGAAATTGCTCATAACTCGCATAAACTGAGTTAGGTATCTTCTCAACTGACCGTCATAAAAATAATCCATTAATTATCTGCCTTTGGTTTTAATGCTTTGCTTAAACTTTGTCTTTCTGGAACAGTACTACCTGCAATAGTTGAAGTACTTAAATTGTTAATATATCCAGTAAGCTGTGTTTGTCTTATTGGTTTTCCAGCGAATGCAGTACCTGGTGCAACATCCTGCGCACCGAAGTCATCTAAGGTCATTCTCACATTGCTTTCAAATTTAATCCACACAGCACCGTCAAATCTAAACAAAGTGTTAGGTAGATAGTCGATGCGTAAGAAAAATTGTCCTTTAGCTGGGTTACTTGGAAACTCTATACCGGCGCCATACGGTGCACCGTTAGGCGGAATACCACCTTCACCTGCTCCTTGTACAAAGTATGTATGGTCTGGGCTTCTTAATACAATAGATGCATCAAGATTATCCCAATTGGTGTTATCAATACTAGTATCGCTAACGTCTTGTGTATCAACAGTACCATCTGCTTGCAATGGAATAACATATAAATTACTGTCATCGAATCCATGAGCAGGACTATCTAATTCTGCTTGTTGTAGGACAGCATTATTTGTGGCAATGCTAATATTATATGTTGAAATCAAATCACGTAAGGTTTGATTAGTAGGATTACCGTTTGAATCTGTTTGTTTTGCATCCAGTATTTCTGCGTACTCTTGACTGTCGACTAGAGGAGCACATTTGCAACGAACCAAATGCGGGTACCAAGTTTGACTGAATCCATTAGTTGGTCGAGTAACATCTTGTACAACATAGAATCTTTTTAATGCTATGGTACTGCTGTCTAATGCATACTCGTCTTTTAAATGGGGCAATTCTAATACATCGCCTGCCATTATCTTACGACCTAGTGTTTCTACACAGCCATTTAGATGGAAGTGTAACATGATATTATCATTGTTCAAGAAAAGACCAAATTGGCTTAGATTAAAATCTAAGTCTTGCATCTGATAAATTCCACGCATGATATATACATCGGGTGCGTAGTGTCTATCACGGTTTTCCATGAGTAATACGTCCTGTATTCCTAATTCTGGTATAGGATTAGAATTGTTAGGAGTCGCTGGTGTAGCATTTCCCTCTGTAGGATCTGCATGGCCCAGGTATTTGTGGATGAAAATATCAGTTCCGCCCACTTGAAATTGTTCGTTAATAACCCGATCTAGAAAGCGAAAATCGTTGCCTTTTTCGGGACGGTAAAGGGATAGTCTTGGCATAGTATACTATTTAGTGGCTAAATATTGATATGACTACAGCTAACACTCCCAATACGATAACCGATACAACACCTGCTCGCCAGCAAATTATTGACTATGTAAAGTCATTTTTAGGTGCAAGCATGGTTGATGTTGAACTAGAACCAAAAGACTATAATGTAGCAATTGACAGAGCCCTGTCAAAATACCGACAGCGTTCGGCAAATTCTGTAGAAGAAAGTTTTGGTTATTTGACATTAGAGCAGGATCAAAATGAATACATACTAGGAAACGAAGTTATCGAAGTCCGTGATGTTTTCCGTAGAAGTATTGGTAGTAGAACAGGTGGCGGTGATGGAGGCAGTTTATTTGAGCCATTTAACTTGGCCTACACAAATACCTACTTGCTGTCGTCTAGTAACATGGGCGGTTTAGCAACCTATTACTCTTTTGCACAGTATCAAAAGATGGTCGGTAAAATGTTCGGTAGTTACATTCAATTTACATATCATCCGCAAACACGCAAATTGACAATCATGCAACGTCCACGTGGCGAGGAAACTGTACTATTATGGTTGTATAATTATCGCCCAGATTTTGCTATATTAGATGACCCCTATGCAGGTATATGGGTTAAAGATTATACTCTTGCAAACTGCAAACTCATGCTCGGCGAAGCACGTGAAAAGTTCAATCAAATTACCAGCCCACAAGGTGGTACTACTTTAAACGGTACTCAATTAAAAACCGAAGGCGCACAGATGATTGAAAAACTAGATATAGAAATCCAAAATTATCAAACTGGCGAAAAACCAATGTGGTTTGTAGTCGGCTAACCAAAAACAGTTGACTTCGTAACACAGTTGTAATAAAATATAGTATCGACTGGGGGATACTATGATTATAGGTGTGTGCGGTTTTATTGGGTCGGGCAAAGATACTATTGCCGACTATCTAACAAATTTCCACGAATTTAGAAGAGAAAGTTTTGCTAACAGCCTCAAAGATGCTGTTGCTCAAGTGTTCGGCTGGGACCGTACAATGTTAGAGGGGCGAACTAAATCAGCCCGCGAATGGCGAGAACAAGTAGATCCGTGGTGGGCAGAACGTTTAGGTATGCCTCATTTAACACCACGTTGGGTATTACAATACTGGGGAACTGAAGTTTGTCGCAAAGGCTTCCATGACGATATTTGGATTGCCGCATTAGAGAATAAACTACGCAACTCGAAAGATGACATAGTCATTAGTGACTGCCGTTTTCCTAATGAAATTAAATCAATTAAAGCCGCTGGCGGCATTGTTGTTCGTGTAGTCCGCGGGCTAGAGCCCGAATGGTACGATGCCGCAGTTAGTGTAAATCAAGGCCCGAACGGTAATTTAACATGGGCAACCAGTAAACATAGATTAGAAAAAACAGGGATCCATGCATCAGAAACAGCATGGGTAGGAACAGACTTTGATGCTATACTAGACAATAATGGTAGCATCGATGACTTATACGATCAGGTTAAAAATCTGGTCGGAGATCTCCCCGTTTCCATGGTAGCTTGAGTTTATGCAGTATGCGTTGACAGTTAGCGCATACTGTTTTTAAATTAGACAGTCTACAATTACTAGGATCACCATCTACATAGTAAACATCAAACTGCTCTAAATACTTGCTGGTATAGCTACATCTATCGCAAGTATCTTTTAACCTATAGCCCGAGGCTTGCCATTTAGGTCGACCAATATCTCTACTCCTTGCGCAATGGTCGCACGTGCTCCTATAGAATGTTTTGCCATCCTTGTGATAATTAACCGCAACTGGTCGTTTGCCGCACGTTTTACATAGAGATCTAATCATACCCCGCCCTTTTAGGTGCCCTTTTTCATAGATATTTATGGGCAAAATTATCAATACACACTAAATACTTCTGATAAAACCATTATTGGGAGAGTTAGTAAATGGCAAAAACATTACAATCACCGGGCGTAAGCGTAACAGTTATAGATGAGAGTTTCTATACACCAGCGGCCCCTGGTACAGTACCTCTAGTTATTGTGGCCAGCGCCGCAAACAAATCAAACGCCTCAAATACAGGCCTAGCAGTTGGAACAGATCCATCTAATGTTGGAAAAGTATACACAATCACAAGTCAACGTGACTTGACAGATAAATTCGGAACTCCTGTGTTCTATACAGATACACAAGGTAATCCAATCAACGGTGGTGAACTTAACGAATACGGTCTACAAGCCGCTTACAGCTTACTAGGTGTAAGTTCTAAAGCATACGTTGTTCGTGCTAACGTTGACCTAAGTCAGTTAACAGCCCAATCAAGTGCACCGGCTGGTCCTCCCGCAGATGGTTCATATTGGTTAGACAGTTCAAATACACTATTTGGTTTATTTGAATGGAACTCTGCAACAGGTACATTTGCTAACAAACAACCTATTATTATTGACGCTTCAAATCGTGCAAATAATACAGTAGGTGCCGACGGTGAAACTCCAAAACCGAGCCTAGGTTCCAAAGGTTCATATTGTGTCGTATTAGATAGACTAGATATGAATACAATGTATTATAAAAATACAAACGGAAATTGGGTTCAAGTTGGTTCAGCAGGTGAAACAGCATTCACATCGAATGTTAACAACTCAACATTCGTAGCAACAACATGGCAAACAAGTTGGCCAGCTGTAACTGGTATCAACAGTAATCCAAATTTTGCAACATCGCCAGGTGCTATTACAATTAACGGTAATTCAATTACTGTTACAACAGCAAGTACAGTAGCAAGCGTTGCCGCAAGTATCAACAGCACACTACATACAAAAGGTATTGGTGCTAAAGCTAACAGTTCAGGTAAACTAGAACTATACACAGACTTGTACCCAGGTAACGTTGTAGTTGCAGGTAACGCAACTACGCTTAATACATTAGGTGTGCCAGCAGGAACATATACAGGTCCACAGATGACTGTTGCTCCTCATACACAATATCCTAACTATAGCACAGCACCAAACGGTTCTATATACTTAAAAACAACAAGTCCAAATAGTGGCGCAAGTTGGAAAATCAAACAGTACTCAGCATCGACACAATCATTTACACAGATTGCGGCTCCATTATATGCAAGCACAGCGGCCGCATTATATAACATCGACAAGAGCGGTGGTGGTGTAAACATTCCAGTTGGTACATTGTTTGTCGAAGCCAACTACGATCACGGTAATGGTACAGCATCGACAACAACAACTTTACCTATCACATTAGGTTTTGAAATCAAGCAACGTGTTGCAGTTAGTCCAACTACTATTTCAAGCAAGGCATTAAGTGTTCCTGCTACTTTAGTAAACGGTGCAACTCTACAGATTAAAGAAAGTCTAGCAGGTCAGTTGAATTATGGTAATGGTGTTACTGTTACTATTCAAACACCAAGCGCAGGTGATACATGGGCAGGTGCTTTTGTAACAGCCGTTAATGCCGCAGGATTTACTAACGTCACAGCAACACACAATGCTGACGACACAGTAACAATCACACACGCAACTGGTGGTGATATTAAATTCTTTGATCCAAACAATGTATTAGGTCTATTAGGATTTACTGCTTATAACATGGATGTTCCTACAACTGCATACACAGCAAACTACTATCCATTAGGGCAGTACGAGCCAGACGGTTTTACAACTTGTGCAAGTAACTGGGCGCCATTGTTTACAACAGCAAGCCCGAGCGAGCCAGTAACACCTCCAGTAGATGGCACATTATGGTATGATTCAATTACCGATCAAGTTGATATTATGTACAACAACGGTACAGCATGGGTTGGTTATAGAACAGCATTCCCAGCAACTGATCCAAACGGTCCTATCGTAAGCTCAAGTCAACCAACAAAACAAAGCGATGGCGTAACAGCTCTTGCAGATGGTGATATCTGGATCAATCGTTCAGATATCGAGACTTATGGTCAAGTGGTTTATGTTTACAATGGTAATTTACTAAAGTGGATACAACAAGACGTTACAGATCACACAAGTCCAAGCGGTTGGGTATTTGCTGATGCACGTTGGTCAACCAACGGTTACTCATCAGCACCGGCTTCAATCCAAACAATGTTGTTAAGCAATTTCTTAGATCCAGATGCACCAGATCCAACTGGTTATCCACGTGGTACACGTTTGTGGAACCTACGTCGTTCAGGATTTAACGTAAAACGTTACGAAGCAAACTACATTAACATCTATGCAAATAACGGTGTTAACCCACGTTACACTGAGCCAATGGATGGTTCTAACTCAACTACTCCATATGCAACTGCACGTTGGGTAACTGTAAGTCCTAACCAAAATGATGGTTCTGGTTCATTCGGTCGCCATGCACAACGCGGTTTCGTAGTAGCGGCTCTAAAAGCTCTAATTGATACAAACACAGCGATACGTGATACAGACAGCCTAGTGTTTAACTTGATTGCTTGCCCTGGTTATCCAGAAGCTATTGGAAACTTAGTTGCTCTAAATACAGACCGCGGTCAAACAGCGTTCGTTATCGGTGATACACCATTCCGCTTACCAAGCGATGGTACATCATTACAAAATTGGGGTAGCAATGCCGCCCTAGCATTAGACAACAACGACACAGGCGCAGTAACATATGATGACTACATGGCTATGTTCTATCCAAGTGGTTACACAAATGACAATACAGGAAACTATATTGTTGTTCCACCAAGTCATATGATGTTACGTACATTCATCAACAGCGATGCTAAATCATACGAATGGTTTGCACCAGCAGGTATCCGTCGTGGTAATGTAGACAATGCAACATCAGTTGGTTACATCGACGGACAAACAGGTGAGTTTATTACAACAGCACTTCCACAAAGCCTACGCGATGTGTTAGCTGGTGTTAAAGTTAATCCAATCCCAACACTAACAGGTAGCGGTATTGTTAACTTTGGTAACTACACACGTGCACCTGCCGCAAGTGCATTAGATCGTATCAACGTAGCTCGTTTAGTAGCGTACCTACGTAGACAGTTAAGTATCTTAGTAAGCCCATACTTATTTGAACCAAACGATCAAATCACACGTAGCGAAGTTAAAAACGCAGTCGACAGTTTCTTATTAGAACTTGTCGGTCAACGTGCTATCTATGACTACTTGGTAGTTTGCGATACTAGCAACAATACCCCTGCTAGAATTGACAGATCAGAATTATGGGTCGACATAGCAATTGAACCAGTTAAAGCAGTGGAATTCATTTATGTTCCAGTTCGCTTATTGAACACAGGTGCAATTGCCGCCGGTAATTTGGGCGATTTGAAGAAAGCATAATTGGGTAAATATAAGAGAATAAGGAGCATTTAGATGGCAATCGCAAGTTTAAGTAAATTATCAGTTCCATTACCGGCAGGACAAAGCGCAAGCAGTCAAGGCTTGTTGATGCCAAAACTGAAATATCGTTTTAGAGTTCAGTTACAGAATTTCGGTGTTACTAAACCAACAACTGAAATTACTAAGCAGGTAATGAACGTAACTCGTCCAAAGGTATCTTTTGAGAACATGGAACTTCATGTTTACAACTCAAAGATTAACTACGCTGGCAAATACACATGGGATCCAATCACATTGGTAATCCGTGATGATCAGTCAAGTGCAGTTAGCAAGCTATGTGGCGAGCAAATTCAGAAACAATTCGACTTCTTCGAGCAAGCATCTGCAAGTTCAGGCATTGATTACAAGTTCACAACTGTTATCGAAATCCTAGACGGTGGTAACGGTGCATTTGATCCAACAGTTTTAGAAACATTTGAGTTGATTGGTTGCTATGTTGGTGATATCACTTATCAACAAGTAGACTATTCAAGTTCAGAAGCGTTAGATATCAGCTTAACAATCAAGTTCGATAACGCGATCCAAACAGATACCGCAGGTAATCCAATTGGAATCGGTACAAACGTCGGTCGTACATTAGGTTCATTAGCCGCTGGTTAATCAACGTAGTAGATAGTATAAAAAGGCTCGGTTTTTTCTGGGCCTTTTTTTACGGCTAAATAATTGTACAATAGGGGCTATATATGTCTGGCAGTGGTAATTTAGGTTTAACAGGTTTCTTACAAAGTGTCTTTTCAGGTGCTACCCATCCCAAAGGCACGATGGGCGATTTCCAGCATGCCGCACGATTATATGGAGATAACTTATACGCATTAACACCCAAAGCTGGGTGGATGTACTATACATATTTTGTTATCAACCCATCTGCGCAAACAGCGATATCAGCAGGAGCCAACAGTCAATCTAGCGGATTATTTGGCACAATAGGTCAAGTACTAGGCGGAGCAAACGTAAAAGGTATTCTTAGCAACGGAAAAAATCAAAACATCGAAGCGGGTATGTTGGTCAAGCAAGCGGATTTGCCTAAGTTTCAAATTCAAACAGAACAATTAAATCAGTATAATAGACACACGAATATACAAACAAGAATAAATTATCAACCTGTTGGTATCACGTTCCATGATGACATGAGCAATACAACCAGCGAGTTATGGCAAAGTTATTTTAGATATTATTATGCAGATACCACGTACGGAAGTGCAACAAGTTCGCCAACATCGGATTCAATGCAACAAGCAAGTAATCCTGCCTTTGGCAATACAAAGTACAGTCCCTACACTTCAAAATTAGTACCGCCCAATGCTTATGGTCTAAACAATAATCAAGGACCCGATCCGTTCTTTAGAGCGATTATAATATATCAATTAAACAGATCTGTTTTCAACTCTTATATTTTAATCAACCCATTAGTAACCTCTTGGGATCATCCCCACTTAGATCAATCACAAACCAGTTTTTCAGAAAACAAAATGAACGTGCAGTACGAAACAGTTTTCTATGGTAAGGGTCGGGTTACCCGACAGGATCCGCCAGGGATGACAACGTTCCACTATGATACAACTCCAAGTCCGTTGAGCATCCAAGGTGGTGGCACAGGTACGTTATTTGGTCCGGGCGGTGTTATCGCAGGTGCCGAAGAAATATTTGGTGGTAATGGCACTGGACCAACTTCAATATTAGGAACAGCATTATCAGCCGCCAATCTAGCAAAGAATGTTGGTAAGTTGAATTCAGCTGGCATACAAGCAGAAGGATATAGTATATTAGGTGGTGTATTAGGCACGATAGGTAACAGAGGAAACATACCATCTGGAGCACCGGTTGGCATTGGTGGCGGTGTAGTCGGTGGCGCACTAAGTTTATTCAAGGGCGGAAACTCTAGCACAAATGGTCAAACTACTGCGACACCAAAAGGTGTAATAGGTGGCGGAGCTGGAACTGATAGTACGGGCGGCACTTCTACCCAACTCGGCACCACAGGAGCAGTTACTCCTGATATAACTCCATTAGATCCTACTCTATTGCCAGCTGATGTTGATTCATTGAATTCTCTATCAGCAGATTATCAATCGCAAGTATCAACCCTGCAATCACAGATATCCACAGCGCAATCTCAACAAGCAGTTTATACACAAGCTGTAGCAAATGCCGCGGCCGCTGGTGGGCAATCTGCGGTTGATGATGTTAATGCTCAATTTGCATCAAAAGGTTATCAAGATCCTGCAAAACTTCAAGCTAATCTTTCCGTACTACAGGCAAATCAAACACTAGTAGAAAATGCGTTGACTACAGCACAAAAAACTGAACAGCAACCAGACAATTTACAATCCGATGAAGATACAGATGGTCCTGCGGATCCTCAAGCAAACGCCGCACCGAATGATCAAGAAGCAGGTGGTCCTGACGATAATGCGAATCCACAGCCTAACAATAATACAACAGGATCCGAAAACTCCGCCGATGTTTATGACGTTTAATATATAAGATTATGCCAACATACTATAATAACATACCACAAGAACAAATCACTGATAGTGCATCCTCTACCCTACAGGTATTTGACCAATATGGAAAACCTACATTAGCACTAGATGCGGCCACAGTTGATGCCGCAGTTGGTTTCTTTACTAGTAGAGGATTTGATACTCACTCTGCACAAAGTATTACCTATATAATATTAAGGCAAGCTAGAATCGACGGATATAAACCTTTTCAAATCATCGACACCCTCCAGGGTCTAGACAATGTTCAAATATCTGCGCTGGTTACAGAATTACTCAACTACAACAGATATAAATCCAGCAGTCTTGGAATGGCACAATCTTTTATTCCAGTGGACAGCGTACAACGTAATATATTAGCCTAATGAGAAACACAGCACGTGGTCCTTATATTCTAAAGAACCCAGAAAAATACGTCGGTGGGGGTACCCCTTATTATAGAAGCAGTTGGGAAGCGGCCGTTATGAAGATGTGTGACGAAAATGCGGCCATCGAGCAATGGGCTAGTGAAGCAGTTAAAATCCCATACAGAGATCCCCTGACAGGAAAACAAACAGTTTACGTACCTGATTTTTTAGTAGTGTATACAGATAAGAAAAATAAAAAGCATAGCGAAATATGGGAAGTAAAACCCATGAATCAAACTATGATAGAAAATGTTGGTAAAAATCCCTACAATCAGGGACAGTTTGTGCGCAATCAAGTCAAGTGGGAAATGGCCAGACAATGGGCTAGAGGTCGCGGGCTTACTTTTAGAGTGTTAACAGAGGCTGATATTTTCCATAATGGCAGTAAAAAGCGATAAGTAAAGTTATGACTAAAAAGCTCGAAGAACTACTAAACATAGAATCAACTAAAAAGCCAGAACCTGTCACCAAGCCGGATAACATAGATTTAACGGCTGTACAGCATGTTGATCTACAACAAAACCTGGAACAGTTTGATAAAATTTCAGCCGCTTTGCCCCAAGTTAAAGGCTTGGGAGATATGAGCGATTCAGAGCTAGATAACCTAGCAAACAAAGCAGAACAAGCATATGACGATCTCATGGCACTCGGAATGAACGTAGAAGCACGATACGGAGCCCGTATGTTTGAAGTAGCGGGCAACATGCTTAATGCCGCTATTACTGCTAAATCCAATAAAATCGACAAAAAGCTAAAGATGATAGATCTACAGCTTAAAAAGCTAGCTATAGATAAGAAAAATGGACCAAGCGAAGATGGCATGGTTGAGGGAGAGGGTTATGTCATTTCTGACCGTAATAGCCTCCTGGAAAAACTTAAAAATATGAATAAATAATATACCAGGAAACAAACATGAGATCATTCAAAGAATACTTAACAGAAAGCAAACGCACATTTGACTTCAAGGTCAAAATTGCAGGAGACGTTTCTGCTGACAACGAGAAGATGCTTGAAGCTCTTTTAAACAAGTGGCAAGTGTCTAGTTTCAAAAAAACAGGCAAAACTCCTATCCAGGCTTTACCATTAGATTTTCCATTAATCAAACACGCAGAAGTTAACATCTACGAAGTAAGTTTAGATTATCCAACAACACAATGGGAATTACACGAGTACATTTCAACTAATCTAAGATTAGGCAGAGATCAAATAGTAGTACGTAATCCATTTGAACCAACAGAAGAATACCAAGCTCCAAGAGAGGCGCACGAAGGTACATTGCTACAAGATCCAAACTACACAGAAGCGGCTAATGTAGACAGTACAAAATATTATGGCACCGAATACAACATGAGCTTTGTAAAAGCATTGAATGATACAATTAAGGCCCAACGTGTAGAACAAGGCCAACAGATTCCCAAAGAGAAAACAGTAGAATACAATACTAACTCTAAGGAAAACACAACCAGTCCGATACAACAATCTGACTATGATCCAAGGAAATAATTATGCAAATGATCGACGTAATGAAACGCCTAGCAGAGTTGGATTCAAACAATTCTAACGTTGTTAAGGCTGAATCAAAAAAACAAGAGTTCAACGGTACTAATGCTGTTACTGTTTTGAACAACTACACAGGTGAAACTGTTGTAACTGAACAAATCAGTATCGCGGAACTACAAAAACTTTCAGGTTTAAACGAAGGTCTAGCAGAATGCGGTCCGATGGGCATGATGAGCAGTCCAAGCCCAATGGGTATGCAAAAACCATCAGCTAGTTTTAGTTTAAATGCTTCTGCCGCATCAGGCGACGAAGTAGCTAGCATGCTTACACAAATTATGAACCTAGCAGGCGTTAAAGATGCTGGTCATCATTTAGGTACTCCAGATGCACTTGGCGGTCAGGCATTAACTGCTGAACCTGCTGGTCAAATGGGACACCAAGAACCAATGAGCGATATTGCTAAAGCATTAGGTCATATTGACGGTATTGAAGATGAAGAAGCTGAAATGGGTGCAGGCTCGGCAGAGTTCGGTGATGAACCAGCAGACTTCTCAGGTCAACTAGGCCACGATGTTGATGATAAATCTCCAACAGGCGATGTAGGTGATATGGTCAATGACGTTGAAGACATGACCAATCAGTTGAAAGATAAAGATCCAGAAGATTTTGTTAAGGCAGAAGATTCACGCATTTTTGATAACAGTCCTAAAGAACATACACGTGCTTATGATCCAAACTCATTTGCAGATGTGATCAATAGACTACGTGATTTTGATAATAAACCTTATGGCAGTGGTGATAATCCAATGAAGGCACACGCAACAGAGGCAGTTGAATCAACAGACGACACAGGCTCTTTAGCAGAAAAATTAATGTCAGACTATCAACAATTTATTAACGAAGGCAATCAAAAAGTTGACAAAATATCCGAAATGTCCCCAGGAAAATATGCGGCAGTACACAAAAGAGCAGTAGCAAGAGGTAATGATGCTAGTCAGAGCGGTGACGAAGATGAAGCCGATAGACAATATGCTAAAGCTAGTGTAGCTAGCCATCTAGGAAATGAAAGAAGAAAATCTGCTCAAATGAAAAAAGGCGTGAACCCTAATCATTAATGATTAGTAGCTACCAAATAGGCTCTTCGGAGCCTATTTTTTTCAGTAAATAAAAGCATGTCATTAAACAAAGATACAACACTAATCAAGACGGCTCACAAAACTGTAAAGTTTAGTGAACAAGACCTGCTTGATTTACAAGAATGTACTGATCCCAACAATGGGCACAAATATTTCTTAAAGAATTTTTTCTCAATACAACACCCAACGAGAGGTAAGATAAAATATCAGGCATACGAATATCAAGATGCCCTAGTAGATAGTTTACATAACTTTCGATTCAACGTAAACATGCTACCACGTCAAAGTGGTAAGACAACTACAGCGGTTGGATATTTGTTGTGGTATGCGATGTTTAATCCCGATCAAACAATTCTAATTGCCGCTCACAAATATACAGGCGCACAGGAAATTATGCAACGTATTCGGTATGCATATGAATTGTGTCCAGATCATATTCGTTGTGGCGTTACAAGTTATAACAAACAGTCGATTGAATTTGACAATGGTTCACGTATTGTAGCGCAGACAACTACAGAAAATACAGGTCGTGGTATGTCTATATCACTACTATACTGTGACGAGTTTGCATTCGTTCCGCCAAACATTGCTACAGAATTCTGGACTTCAATATCACCAACACTAGCAACTGGTGGTAAGGCAATTATTACATCAACACCTAACTCAGATGAAGATCAATTTGCTGAAATTTGGTTTGGCGCCAATCGCAAGTTTGACGAATTTGGTAATGAACAAACAGTAGGTGAAAACGGATTCCATCCATATATTAGCCACTGGTCAGATCATCCAGACAGAGATAAGGCATGGGCTAAAGTTGAAATGGGACGTATCGGTGAAGAAAGGTTCCGACGTGAGTATGGTTGCGAATTCTTGATCTATGACGAAACGTTAATTAACAGTATAAACTTGGCAGAGATGGTTGGAGTTGAACCTAAGTTTAGACAGGGACAAGTCCGCTGGTACAAGGATATAAATCCTCGAATGACATATATTGTGTCACTTGATCCTAGTATGGGTACGGGTGGAGACTATGCTGGTATACAAGTTATAGAAATACCTACATTTGAACAAGTAGGCGAATGGCAACACAACCTAACACCAGTACAAGCACAAGTACGAATCTTACGTGACATTTGTAAGTTTATTAATTCAGAATGCCAATCAGTAGGAACAACTGCTAACATATACTATTCAGTTGAAAACAACTCATTAGGTGAAGCCGCACTTGTAGCAATTAGCGAAATAGGCGAAGAAAGCATACCCGGATTATTTTTAAGTGAGCCAATTAAAAAAGGGCATGTTCGCAGATTCCGTAAAGGGTTTAATACAACAGAAAAAGCTAAAATTGCGGCCTGTGCTAAATTAAAACATTTAATCGAACATAAAACTCTCAAAATTTATAGCAAACCTTTAATTACAGAATTAAAAGCATTTATTGCGGGCGGGTCTAGTTTTGAAGCAAAAGTAGGACAACACGACGACTTAGTTTCATCGTTATTGCTAAATGTACGTATGATTATGCTATTGCAAGACTGGGATCCTGCGATTTATGAGAAATTTAACGAACACCCAGATGACGATATTGTTATGCCCATGCCTATCTACATTAGCGGAATAGCATAAATATAAATTATGAACGCTTTAGAAATTATAGCCCAAGATTTATTCGACAAAGTACGCAGTCGTTTCACTAACCTAGAAATGGGCGACGAAACCGGCGCCGTAACCTTAGACCCTAAAGAAGCCAGAATGTTTGATTTTGACTTTGTCCTAGAAGGTAACAACCTAGGTCGTGTTAGTATCAGCATTAACAATATCGGCAGTTTAAAAGTATTTTACAGCCAAGGAATAGTAGAAGGCATAGACCATGTATCAGCAGGATTATGGTATGACTTCTTAAAAGAAATGCGAGGCTTTGCTAAACGTAGATTACTACGCTTTGATGCACGTGACATTAGCAAAGACTTCTTAGATCAAAATGACTTCCAGTTTTTAGCACAAAACGGATCACCACAGGAAAACGCTATGCAAGAATCAAATTACTATGGTAGCTCAATGAGCAGTTACCGCAAACTAGAAAACACAAAACTAATTTTGCGCCATTCTAAGGCAGTGGATGAAAATGTAGTAGGCGGACGCAGTCGTCATGTTAAAGCAATCTTTATCGAAAACGAAGCAGGTGAGCGTTTCAAGTATCCATTCATACATTTAGCCGGTGCCAAGGCCATGCAACGTCACGTAGCTAACGGTGGTAATCCATTCGATACAGCTGGACAAGCGATTACAACAATGAGCGAACACATTATCAAATTAGGTTCATTCAAACGCCATGTAGGTAATGCACAAAACTTAACAACAGAAGCGGTTGGCATTTTAGATCGTGCAAGTAGCAAGTTGGGTCAGCTTCGCCACACGATGGAAGCTATTAGCAAGCAAAAGAATTATGAAGCATGGATGGAATCATTAGAAGCTACTCCATTATCACAAATTGAAGAACTAGATGAAACGACTCTAGCAGATTTTAAATCCAAGTTTACAGTTAGCTCATTTAAAGATGACCTAGCACAATACTTCCCACTACTAAACAGCATTATGCACGAAACAAGTGTAGTTGATTTAGCAGACGTTGTTAGTGAAGATTCTGAAAAATGTACATGCGATGATACTGGTGAAGAAGACTGCCCAGTACATGGCGACGAGCATAAAGAAATTGAGAAAGAAGGTGCGTTCGAAGCCTTCGAAGCATGGACAGATGAGTTAGATCCATTTGCTCCTGCTAAATTAGTTCGTGAAAGCGGAGATCAAACTCCAGAAGAAAAACACGAAACAATGAAATATATTGTTGGACTTAACAAAGCAATCAAATCTGGTGAAGTACAACCTACACCAGAATTAGAAACAGAATTTGAAAATACATTAAACTATCTAGGTATGCCTTATGAAGCTATCACAAAGGCATGGGAACGTGTTACAGGTCAAAGTAAGACTGCTGAACTAGATCCTAAATTTAGAAAGTCTGCTCCTCCAATGGACATGCACGGTGATGACGGTGATGATGAAACAGATCCAGATGTTGCCAAATATCAAGGCATGGCCAAGCGCGGTAGTATAGGAACTGATGATTTTGGTGCAGAACTAGGCGAAGAAGATGGCGAAATGGCCACAACTGGTAAACCTCCAATTAAAGAAATCGCAGAAGTAGTTAAGTCAATGTTTGACCCAATCGCAGGAGCTTTTCCAAGAGGCGAAACTGGCGTAAAAACTCATATCGCTGTCAAGTATGGTGACTCAGCAGGCGAGCTTGCAGAAAAACTATGCACCTATTTGATCCAAAAACATGGTGATAATAAACAAATGGAAGCTATCCGTAGACTAAGCGGATTGCCAGTAATGGAAAAGAAAAACTGGATGAAAGATGCGTTCAGCAAGAACAAAGGCAAGCTACACAAAGAGCTAGGTGTTAAGCAAGGCGAGAAAATTCCAGCAAGCAAGTTGGCAATCAAGAAGAGTGACAGCACAACTGTTAAGAAAGAAAAAACCTTAGCTAAGACAGCACGTAAGATCGCAAACAAAAAATAATTGGTTAAAATTACCATATTTTCAGTCAAGTAAAACTTGACAATATAAATAAACTAGCATACAATTAAACGTATGCTAGTTTTTTCTTTTATGTAGTTGCATAGAAGAAAGAGGCATAAAAGCAAACAAAGGCATAAAATTTAAGGAGAAACATTATGGCAACTTTGGCAGAAATCAGAGCGAAACTTCAAGCAAGTTCACAACAAAACACCGGTAGCTCAACAGGTGGTGACAACGCAATTTACCCACATTGGAACGCCGCAGAAGGCACAACTACAACAGTTCGCTTCCTTCCAGATGGTGACGCAAACAACACATTTTTCTGGGTTGAACGTGCAATGATCAAACTTCCATTCGCGGGAGTTAAGGGTGAAACAAATTCCAAACCAGTAACAGTACAAGTACCTTGCATGGAAATGTATGGTGAAGCTTGTCCAATTTTAGCTGAGGTACGTCCTTGGTTTAAAGACAAGAGCTTGGAAGAAATGGGTCGTAAGTATTGGAAAAAGCGTAGTTACTTGTTCCAAGGTTTTGTAACAACTTCTGATCTAAAAGAAGACAAGACTCCAGAGAATCCAATTCGTAGATTCATCATTGGCAGTCAGATCCACAACATCATCAAGAACGCATTGATGGATAGTGAGATTGAAGAATTACCAACAGACTACGTTCGTGGTCTAGATTTCAAAATCGTTAAAACATCCAAGGGTGGTTACGCAGACTACTCTACATCAAACTGGGCTCGTCGTGAACGTGCATTAAGCGCAGAAGAACAAGCCGCTATTGATCAGTATGGGTTGTTTGATTTGAAGAGCTTCCTACCTAAGAAGCCGGGTGAAGTAGAACTCAAAGTTATGAAAGAAATGTTTGAAGCGTCAGTTGACGGTGAAGCATTTGACATGGAACGTTGGGGACAATATTTCAAACCAGCAGGTATGGGCGGAAGTGGTCAAGCTACAGGTTCTGGTTATTCAGCACCTGCTAAAGTAGCAACTTCAACTGTGGATGATGAAGATGTCCCTTTTGAGAGTGCGGCGTCAGCACCCGCAAGTCAAGTTGCTGAACAGGCTCCTGTGGCAACGCAGGCTCCACAAGCAACTAGCTCAAGTGGTGCAGAAGCAAGTTCAAGAGCTCAAGACATCCTTGCGATGATCCGTAACCGTCAGAAACAATAAGGAGATAGACTATGGGAAAGGCCTTCGATATTTCGAAGTTCCGTAAGTCTATCACTAAAAGTATTGATGGACTCGGAATCGGGTTTAACGACCCAACCGATTGGATTTCAACCGGTAACTACGCCCTAAACTATCTTATCTCGGGGGACTTCTTTAAGGGAGTCCCTTTAGGAAAAGTTACAGTTTTTGCAGGCGAATCTGGTGCAGGTAAATCATATATCTGTTCTGGTAACATTATTAAACATGCTCAAGAGCAAGGTATTTTTGTTGTCTTAGTTGACACAGAAAATGCGTTGGATAAGGCATGGCTAGAAGCATTAGGTGTTGATATTTCAGAAGAAAAACTTTTGAAATTAAACATGGCAATGATCGACGATGTGGCAAAAACCATTCATGAATTTATGAATGAATATAAGTCAATGGCGTTGGAAGAGCGTCCTAAAGTGTTGTTTGTGATTGACAGTTTAGGTATGTTGTTGACACCAACAGACGTTAATCAATTTGAAGCAGGTGATTTGAAAGGTGACATGGGTCGTAAGCCCAAGGCATTGACAGCACTGGTACGTAACTGTGTAAACATGTTTGGTAACTATAATGTGGGCATGGTATGTACTAATCACACCTACGCATCACAAGACATGTTCGATCCAGATGACAAGATTTCAGGCGGACAAGGCTTCGTTTACGCATCTTCTATCGTGGTTGCCATGAAGAAGTTGAAGTTAAAAGAAGATGAAGACGGTAATAAAGTCAGTGACGTATTAGGTATTCGTTCTGCCTGTAAGATTATGAAAACTCGTTATGCGAAACCTTTCGAATCTGTTCAAGTAAAAATTCCATATTCGACAGGTATGGCACCTACATCCGGATTGGTTGACATGTTCGAGAAAATGGGTGTATTATCTAAGGTAGGGAATAAATTAGCATACACTAGTAAAAAAACTGGTGAGATTGTTGCAGAATTCCGCAAGAACTGGACCGAAGATAAGTTACGTGTTATCATGGACGAGTGGGATGCATCAGCAGTTGCAACAACTACAACTATTGAAACAGAGGAAGAAGAAGCATAATGGATGAAAATCTAATTATTACAGTTTGGGATACTTTTAAAGAATATATCCCTGAAAAAAATCGTGAAATGGCCGCAAATCATTACGTTGATTTTCTGCTAGGCAACGATATAGATTCAAAAACTTTGGCCACTTATATGGGCTATGATTCACACTTAGATGATGCTATCAAAACAGTAGTCGATGAAGATTTGGAAGATGAAGACAACGGTTACGGTGATGATAGCGACTACGAAGACGAGGATTATTGATGTGGTACAGTAAGGTTAGTAGAGATATTTCTCACTTGCCCGACTGTATTGAGTATTATTATTCTCAATTAGACGAGGCCAGGAAGGAAGTCAAGGTATACGGCAATTTAGAAAAAGCCAGTGCCTCGCTTCCTGGCATTGTCGAACAACGTTTCAATCAACTCCAGGAAATAGAAGCAATCCTGGAGTATTTGAACATCGAATTGCGTCGTACACGCAGTAAAGCATTTAAAAAGTATCTAGAAAATTATCAACGTGCTTTGAGCAGTCGTGACTGTGAGAAGTATTGCGAAGGTGAGGCCGACGTAGTCGATCTAGAAAAAATTGTTAACGAGTTTGCCTTGTTACGCAATCAATGGCTAGGGATTATTAAGGGTCTTGATATTAAACAATGGCAACTTTCTAACATAATCAAACTTAGAACCGCCGGAATGGAAGATGTGCAGATCTAATCATGTATATAGAAGATTTAATTCTAAGAACTGCCGGGCATGGTCAGTGGATATGGGATCAACCCATTACCCTTTCAACGGCCTTTGAGTCAAACTTCATACAAAGTGTCGCCAATCAGGTAGATACCGGTGAATCATTGACAGAAAAGCAGGCTAGCCTTGCTATCAAGATATTAGCCAAGGTTGAACCAGAATTAATCAACCATTTTAAGACAAAAACTTGGGACCTAAATAATCCTAATTTCAAAAGACCGTTTAGGTCATTGTCATCTGAACTGACTGTTACAATCGATCGGTCATCCGTGCCAGGTAGGATAGTTGTACGCTTCCCATTTATCGAATCTGTCATCAAAGATATCAAAGATTTCAAATTACATAAAAGACATAATACGGCAGAGTGGTCTCCAGATCAAAAGGCTTGGATATTCAGTCTAAGAGAAGACTGCATCCAGTTTATTCAAAACACCCTAGTACCAAAAGGATTCAAAGTTGATGAAGAATTCATAGAATATGTTAAACAGATTGAAAATATTGAAAAAAATCTAGAACAGCATATTCCTATGGTTACACTTGATCAAGAAAAACCAAAATTTATCAACGTGTTTGATAACGTACCACAACCGTACGGCAATGATATCACTCATTCATTGTTCCTAGCAAGACAATATGGCATTACGACCTACAGTGACGAAATTTCTGATTACATTGAGAATAAAATCACCAATACAGTGACAAAATCTATTATCAAAGCTGACTTAGGTATTGATGGAATATGGATTGATTCAAAGATCATATCGATAACTGATTTCAACGACATAGTCGATTACGATCAACCTCTATTGATAGTTGTGCCTGGCGGAAGCGAATACAAAAATCTCAAAGATTGGCACGAATTTCTGTTGTCCCGTGGTATAAACAGCAAAGACATTAGTGTTATGTTTCGTTTACCAAACGAAGGCAAGGGAGATTTCAATATCTATGTAAAAGAGAATCAGCTGAACAATGAAATTACAGCCAGCACCAAAGTAGTTTTTGTTAGTGTGAAAATTCCGAAGCCATTAGTGAAGACAAACATCAAATTTAATGCTATAATAAACTTAGGGTATCATTTGAATACCCACTATACTATGGATACCCTGCTTCGTTCAAGTCCTACATTGATTTTCTATACGGACACGAAGCCAACTCAAAAAAGATATGGCTACCGCTAAAGTTATCATTAAAGACGAAGTCAATGTAAAGATTGAAGGACTGGATCTCGACACAAGAAAAGACTTGGTTAAAAAATTCAAGTATTTTGACCAAAAAGCAAGGTACATGCCTGCTTACAAGTTGGGACGTTGGGATGGTTGCACTCCGTTTTTTGGACTGGGTGGTACCACTTATGTGAGCCTGTTAGATAGAGTGTTGCCACTGTTAGATCAATGGGGATACTACATCGAGGTGGAAGACCTAAGGTCACCAGTTGAGCTGAATTTTGACAAAGTTGAGTCAGATTTTTGGGGTGATGCAACTTGGCCAGAAGGGCACAGATTTGCAGGAGATCCTATTCGATTGCGTGAAGACCAAGTTGAGGTTGTAAACAAGTTCCTTGAGAATCCGCAATGCATCCAAGAAATTGCCACTGGCTTTGGTAAGACAATTACCACCGCAACTTTGGCAAAAATCTGTGAAAAATACGGTCGAACAGTGACCATTGTTCCAAACAAGAGTTTAGTTGAGCAAACTGAAGAAGACTTTATCAACTGTGGTTTAGACGTTGGCGTTTACTACGGCGACAGAAAAGACCTAGACAAAACGCATACAATTTGCACTTGGCAAAGTTTGAATATTTTGGACAAAAAAGGCAAAAATTCCTCAGAAAATGAGGAAATTTTAACTGTCGCTGAATTGCTGGATAATGTAAAAACTGTCATGGTTGACGAAGTTCATATGGCCAAGGCAGAGGTGTTAAAAAATCTGTTGACACACAATCTAGCACATACACCGATTCGTTGGGGACTAACCGGAACCATTCCAAAAGAGGATATTGACTTCGAAAATATCCGTGCAAGCCTAGGTGAAGTAGTGCATCAAGTCAAGGCACATGAATTACAAGAAGCAGGGGTGTTGAGTACATGTCACGTAAACATTGTACAAACACAGGAGTGGAAAGAATTTGAAAGCTACCCGGCAGAATTAAAATATCTTGTCACTGACGAGGACAGAATGAGCTGGATAGCCAAGCTGATTAACAAAATTTCCGAATCAGGAAATACATTGGTATTAGTTGATAGAATTGAATCAGGAAAGTTTTTAATAAACGAATTACCCGAAGCAGTTTTTATTAGTGGTGCCGTAAAAACTAAAGATCGAAAAGAAGAGTACGATGAAATTAAAACTGCTGATAATAAGATTATTGTGGCGACTTACGGTGTGGCCGCTGTGGGTATTAATATTCCTCGGATTTTCAATATGGTGCTTTTGGAACCCGGAAAGAGCTTTGTCCGCGTTATCCAATCTATTGGACGCGGCATTCGAAAAGCAGACGACAAAGACTTCGTCCAAATCTGGGATATAACTGCAAACTCAAAATATGCGAAAAGACACTTGACTGAACGAAAAAAATACTACAAAGAAGCCAAGTACCCATTTACAATTGAAAAGGTGAAATACTGATGCAAATATTAACGCTAGACAACAAGACATTTTATTTGAATGACTTGCCGGAAGAGATAGACGAGGACATGCGATTCGCTGTCATGGATAATAGCGATCCACAAAATCCTGACTTTTTCTACTTACCTTTGGTATTTTTAGAAAGTTTCACCGGACCAGCCGCGGTACTGAGAATCGGGAAAAATGAGATTACGATGCCACTAGATTGGTGCACAATCGTAGGAGATCCTACAGGACCAGAGATGGAAGTGTTACCGCTTACTAGTCTAAATGACAGAGGATTTAAGACCTTTACATTCAATCCGTTGAGCAGTTTTAGACCAGAGTTTTTTGATATTGACATCGTCGATGTGTATCAAGATGTCAAATGGTATTTCCCAAAGATGAAGCCGGGGCAGTTATTAGCCACGCCTTTGCATTCAGGAGAAAAACCTATTTGTTCTTATTTCGTCAAAGAAGTCAGCAGACAAAGTGAGATCATAGATTATACTAAATGTTGGTAAGGAGAACGATGTGGGCAAACTAAAAGAAGGTGCAACATACATTTATGAAAAGGCCGATGGCATAACATATTCCAGAGAATTTGGTGCGGAACCGGTTACTAGAAAAATCATAGGAGTAGACTATGACAAAAAATCTCTCATGGAACAACTTAAAGAAGATAAGTTGTGGGGAGATATAAGACGTAGTGCGCAAAGCGGAGAAAATCCTGCATTGACAACTGCCGTAAGTCAAGTTATAATGTTGTATCACTTAGGCAAAGATAATGGCTCTTGATATTAAACGTGAACTAAACGCAGTAGATAAAAAAGTCTACGACTTTTATGACAAACTAACTCCAGAAGAACAAAAGGAATTTAGTCCTTATGTCTTGATGCGTTATGTTGCCAACGTACAAGGTGATCCAGATATTCAGGCATGGTTTTTAGAAATGACCAATGAACTAGTAAACAAGAATCATTGGGACCTAAGCAAGAATCATAAAGGGTTATTGTGGAAATTATTTGCGGCATGCGGTGCAGGGGTTCCGTGTTATCATCCATATCTCAAAGCAGGTTCAAAAGAAAAAGCAGTTAAGATTGAAAAATTGTTGGCTGAATTGTACCCAGCATACAAGATGGAAGATATCAAACTAATGGCTAAAATGATGACCAAAGCAGACAAAGATGAACTGTTTGACAAGATGGGATTTGATAAAAAGCAACGAAAGGAATACGAATGAAATTTTTTGAACCTTTGCGTGATGACCTAATGGTACAGCAACAGATCAATAATTCGTGGGAACATATGGTTGGTGTAATCATGTTAAATCAAACTGGCCGTAAACCTGTTAAAACAACATTGCCGGAATTCCTATATTGGTTTCCTACTCCACACGCTTTGTTAAACGCAGACGAAGAATTTGTTAAGAGTATCATCCAACCATTGGGCATGGTCAATGTTCGATATAAAAGACTTGTTGGTATGAGTCAAGATTACCTAATGTGGGACGGCAATGATGCCACCGACTTGTATGGTATAGGTAAGTACGGCAGTGATAGTTATGAGATATTCTTCAAACAGAATTATCATGTAGAGCCCACAGATAAAGAATTAAAGAGATATTTAGAAGAAGTTGAATGATGCAATTAGCAGAACAACCGTTTAACTGTACACATTGTGGTAAGAAATTCATGCAGGAAAAGACTCTGTATGCGCACATGTGCGAGCCAAAACGCAGGTTCATGCAACGAGATGAGAAACGTGTACAAGCAGGTTTCTTTGCTTTTAATAGATATTATAGACTAGTACAAGGTGCTAAAAAGGATAAAACATATGAAGAATTTTGTAAGAGTGCCTACTACAATGCCTTTGTTAAGTTTGGAAGTTTTGTCAATAATGTTAATCCTCTCTATCCAGATAAGTTTGTTGATTACGTTATCAAGTCCGGTGTAAAATTAGATCATTGGTGCAGAGATGAGCTGTACGAGACATACCTATATGAGATGATTAAAATAGAGCCAGTTGAAAGCGCCATACAAAGATCGCTCAGTTCTATGATGGAATGGGGTGATGCTAACGAAACAGTATGGACACATTATTTCTTGTATGCCAGCCAAAGTAGAATTATTCAACATCTTAAAGATGGAAAAGTTAGTCCATGGTTGTTATTCAATTGTGAATCAGGCAAAGAGTTTCTCAAAAGTCTTAATAATGACCAATTAGAAATGATAACACCTGCTATTGATTTTCAATGGTGGGTTAGTAAGATTAACAAGAGCAAAACAGATTCAAATGTTGTCAAAGAAGTTTGCAGAGAGGCAGGAATTCCATGAGCGCCCCGTTACCTCATTCTAAACCTTTACAAAATTTTATAAAGACATTCGAAGGTCATGTTGAGATTAGCCAAAGAAGATTTCGCCGAATGGTCTCTAATCCAATCAATTGGGAACAAGACATCAACGTTCCCTACGGATCTGCAAAATACGAAGAAGTTGAGGCTGTGGCACTACACATTCCAGTTTATAAACTAGAAGAGTTTCTGGCATCTATACCAGAACACCAATACCGAGAAATGGAAATACGTATGCAAGTGCCCGCGGTTAAATTAGCATACGAACATTATCGAATGTTATTAAAGATGTGCGGAGGAGATTACGATGCCAGATATTGATATTGACTTTGCTGATAGAACTTTAATACTTGATAAAATTGAACACGTTACTGCAACACTAGATGGAACTTTTAAAAAGCACAATACTGGTGTATATTGTACTAGAATTCCATTTAATCCATTAACCGGACTTGCTAGTATAAATTATGAGGAAGCAGAAGAAAGAGGCTATTTTAAAATAGACTTTCTTAATGTAAACATATACTCGGGTGTTCGAAATGAAGAACACCTAATAAAATTAATGGAGACAGAACCACTATGGGACCTACTGGAACAGGACGATTTTACAAATCTGTTGTTTCACGTGAACGGACACGGGAACGTGCTGAGGCAGATGAAACCGAGAAAAGTAGAAGAGCTCGCGGCATGCTTGGCGGTCATTCGTCCAGCAAAGCGACACTTGCTAGGAAAGAGTTGGGAAGATATATTAAAAGAAGTATGGACGAAGCCAACGACTGACGACTACTACTTTAAGAAAGCTCACGCAGTTGCGTATGCGATGGCTATAGTTGTACAGATGAATTTAATAGTTGAAGGAATCAGCTACGAGTATTCTTAGATCTTTTTCTTAGGATTACGAACTAGCTGTATTGATTTGCGTTTGATACGTTTTTCTGCGATTTCGCTCAAATTAACACTTGGCCCAAACATTAAGGTTACATCCTTGCTATTAAATGTTTTTATATAAGGCCTAAACATAGTCATTTCTAGCTTTAAGAATATATTGATAGGAATCTTGCGATTGCTTTCCCACCACCAAACATCGCCTAGTTCTAGGAATGCTTGTTTTTCTATTTCCGAGCGTATAATGCTATAGTCGTAGATGCTTGTGACGTTATTGTCTAGGTTTAGGATGATTCCGATATATTCATCATCGTTGCATTTTATACAACTAATGAATGGAAAATTCTTCTGAAATTCTTGGTCTTTGTCGCTCTTATTGATCGCCATAAATACGTATATGTTAAAACTACCAGTCTATTTATATACCAACCGTTACCCCATATTACTAGATTTGGATGCAAATCAAGGAGTTCACACCGTTATGTATCAAAGAAATTTAATAATCCAGAAGGGCTTGAAAAACAACATTCAAATCCAAGTTAAGAACAGCGATCAGAAGCCTGTTCCAATCAACGGAATGATGTTTACGTTCAATATGTTTGACTCGATCAACAACACTCAATTATTAAGCAAGAATCTACAGATATTAGACGACGGTGTGACGACTAGTACTGTTGGACTAGCTTTGTTGTCCATAACAGAAAGCGATACATTAGATTTAGCAGTATCTTCATACAGTTTTAGCGTAACGGCATTAGATTCAGATGGTGCATACACTCCCACTTACTCAAATACATATTACGGAATAGCTGGTACAGCAGAAGTTAGAAATGATGTAAATCCTGTATTGAAACCCTCAGTAGAAATTACAGATTTCCAGGTCTATAGAAATCCTAACCCAGATGCATTGAGATATGAATTCTACAGCGGAGACATTCCAGCTAACGCAGGTTTCAAAAGTAACGAAGGGTTACATACAGCCGCAGTTTATATGGATGGATTTTCTGGAACGTTAGAAATCCAAGTAAGTTTAGCCAATAGTCCTGCAAATCCAGGAAATGCCAACAACAATTTTATCAGCGTTCAAAATTTAGACTCTGGTGCAGTTAACAATGATTTTGTTACTGTCAACTCACTAAGCTATGACAACTTTACTGGCATCGATTATGTCAATTGGACAGGAAATTGGACCTATGTCCAGTTCAAATGGATTCCTATGCCGACTACTGAATTTGGTAATTTAAACAACTTTATCCCACCCGGTGGAATCAATAATCCATTGATCAATGAGCCATTCTATCCAACCGGAAAAATTGACAAGATCCTATATAGAAGCTAAAATAACTGTATGAACCTCATACAGGCAACTTTAACAGCGTCCTTACCTCCGAAGCGAAAGTCTACACCAAGCGGCTGGACTAGTTTCAATGCGCCTTGTTGCCATCACCGCGGAGAAAAGATAGATAAAAGAAAACGAGGTGGTATACTTACCAACGATGACGGTTTCCAATATCACTGTTTCAACTGTGGATTCAAAGCAGGATGGACTCCTGGAAAACTACTGAGCAAAAACACAAGAGACTTATTCAGATGGTTAGGTGTTAGTGACGAGGATGTCACTAGATGTGCTATGGAAGCACTCAAAAGTCGTGACGAGATACAACAAGCACCAGTTCCAAAAAACTTTGTGATAGAACCAAGAGAATTGCCTACGGGAGCAGTTCCTATGATGGAATTATTAGAAGCTGGTTGCACTGACACAGATTTTTTAGACGCTGTTGAATATATCTTGAGTAGGAAGATCGACCTTGACTGGTTTGATTTCTATTGGACAGATGAGCCTGGATTCAAAGACAGAGTTATTGTGCCTTTTTACCTAGAAGGTAAGGTTGTTGGCTATACAGGCAGAAAAATACGTGAAGGATCACCAAAATATCTAACCCATGTGAGTCCAGGATATGTCTTCAACGTAGACAATCAACATGACGATAGACAGTATGTAATAGTAGTCGAAGGACAGTTTGATGCTATTGCCATAGATGGGGTGGCGATAGGTCATAATGAGCCAAATGATGCTCAAATTGCCAGAATTAACCAACTAGGCAAGACAGTCATAGTCGTACCTGATCAAGACAAGCCCGGGGCAAAGATGATACAGACCGCACTCAAAGAAGGTTGGACTGTGAGTCTACCCGAGTGGGGAGAGGACATAAAAGACGTTGCCGATGCAGTGAAAAAATATGGTAGAATTTACACACTTTTCACGATTTTGCAGTACCGTGAGACAAACGAGATAAAAATTAAACTACTTAAAAAGAAACTAGAGAAAACAGATGGCTGACCAAATTACAAACTATACACACGACGTTCAAAAACTTTACATAGAAATGTTTATGAGCGATGCAGACACATTTATGCGTTGTGCAAACATATTTGACCCCGAAAATTTCGACAGAAAACTGCAGGAGTCCGCAAGTTTTATCAAAAAATATGTAGATGAATACAAGGTAATGCCAGAGCCGCAGATCGTCAATGCCAGCTGTGGAACAGACTTGAATCCGGCTGTGTTACCCAAAGAAAACTATGAATGGCTGATGAATGAATTTGAGAATTTTTCACGTCATAAGGGGCTAGAAAGAGCGATTTTGCAGTCAGCTGACTTACTTGAAAAGGGAGAGTACTTTCCAGTTGAAAAACTGATTAAGGATGCGATACAAATTAGTTTGAACAAGGATATGGGTACAAACTACTTTGAAGATCCAAGACAGCGACTAGAATCATTGAAGAACTCAAACGGTCAAATTTCGACAGGTTGGCCATCGATTGACAAGAAATTGTATGGTGGTTTTAACAGAGGTGAATTGAACATTTGGTGTGCGGCATCAGGTGGTGGTAAATCATTATTCCTTGCAAACTTAGGTTGTAACTGGGCAGTCAATGGTTTAAATGTTTTATATCTAACATTTGAGTTGGCAGAGAATTTAGTGGCTATGCGTATGGATAGTATGCTTACTGACATTCCAACACGTGAGATTTTTAAGAGTCTCGATGATGTTGAACTCAAGGTCAAGATGTTAGGTAAGAAGTCTGGTAGTGTACAAATCAAATATATGCCGAGTGGTAAGAACGCAAACGACATTAGAGCCTACTTGAAAGAATATCAGGTCAAAAAAGGATACGCTCCTGACGTAATTTTAATCGACTATTTAGATCTTATGATGCCAATGAGTGTCAAGGTTAGTCCAAGCGACTTGTTTGTCAAAGACAAATATGTGTCAGAAGAACTGCGTAACTTGGCGATGGAAACACAAGCCATCGTGTGTACTGCATCACAGTTGAATCGTTCAGCAGTTGAAGAAATTGAGTTTGACCACAGTCATATTTCAGGCGGCTTATCTAAGATTCAAACAGCTGATAACGTGATTGGTATTTTTACAAGTCGTGCTATGAAGGAACGTGGACGTTATCAAATCCAGTTTATGAAGACACGTAACAGTTCTGGTGTAGGTCAAAAGGTTGACTTAGAATTTGACGTAGATACTCTAAGGATTAAAGACTTGGGCGATGAGGATGAAGGATCCTTCAAGCCACAGGGTGCGACAATATATCAAAGTCTAAAGAAAACTTCAACAGTTATTGATCAAGGAACTGGGGAGATTAAAGATCCTAACGAAGGTGTTAGTGTTAGTAAGATCAAGACCAAAAATGGTCAAGCAGGAATCCATGCTATCTTGGCTGGATTGAATGCTGAGAAAGATTAAAACAGTTCAGCGACTTTGTTGCTGACACAGGCTTCGATACAGCGTTGCCATTGTTCATCGCCGGAGCCTGTTAATACTAGATCTTCAGTTGCTGGAGTAGTAAGCCATTGATGGTCTGGAGTCCAGGGTAATATTCCACTTTGTTCTCCATCTAGTTGTCCTGCTGACCATGCCGCAAGTCCTACTCCAATTCGCCACATTTCAGGACCTTCTTCTTGGCTAATTGCGGCCAACACACTCATCTCGCCTGTGATGCCTAAACGGTCGGTAATTTGTATAGTAGAACTAGCAAACCAATCCATAGTGTGTACTACGTGAACTCTTGTTTGTTCTACAGGACCGCCCATGTATATAGGGCCATTCTTTCCTGGTATAGTCATTAGCCTTTCGGGGTAATCAATACCGGCCGCGCTCATGACATTTTTAATATTAACGTTGGGTGCTTCTTTGTTGACAACAACACCCCATGCTCCTGCAGGGCCATGTTGTGCTAGGATGATTGCGGATTTCTGGAAGTGTCCAATATTGTTGCGGGGCTGGGCTATAAGTAATTGCCCAGCTAAACTTTTAAATGTGCTCATACTAATATTTAACCCATAAATACAATACTATGAACATCTTTGAATTTCAGCAACCTGTTGCAGTACACTCTAGACTTAACCCTAAATTATGGAAGGGCAATCGCTTACATAAAGATGTGTACAAAGCCCTAATGCGCATCGCGGGCGAGTTTTATAAAAGCCTAAATGTTCCTGCTAAACTTGTAGATATTTTAATTACGGGCAGTCAAGTAAATTACAATTACAGTCCAGATTCGGACTTAGATCTACATCTAGTAATAGATTTTAAAGACGTAGATTGTGATGGTGGTGCTAGAGAATTGTTCAATACCAAACGAGCAATCTGGCATCAAGATCACGAAATTACCATACACGGAATTGATGTAGAATGTTATGTAGAAGACGTTAGCGATAAAACCGTTAGTGCTTCTTATAGCCTGCTACACAATCGGTGGAAAGAAGAACCTCCAGAACCCGAACAAGATTTTGACGAAGATCTAATCAAGTCCATGGCCGATCATTGGCAGTCCAAAATTGATCAAGCTATCGAAACAGGTAGCTTGAGCAAGTGCCGTAAAACTCGAATGGATCTTAAAAAGTTTAGAGTCAAAAGCCTTGCCAAAGGAGGGGAATATGACGAGGGCAATCTTGCATTCAAAGCCCTAAGAAATTCTGGGTATATTGATAAACTAATGAGCGCAATCCGTCACTATGATGACAAACGATTGAGCATATAAAGGAAAAAATATGAAAAAATTATCAGCAATTTTATTATCAGCTGTACTAGTAGCAAGTCCTGCGTTTGCGGCCAAGAAAGTTAAGCCAGCACCAGAAAAAGCACATCCACAGTACGTACACAAAAAGGCTCCTAAGAAAGCCGTTCCTGCAAAGGATACAAGCCCAATGCCAAAAGCACCAAAACCTCAGTAATTCCGAGGCGGCTCAGAAGGGCATAGCCCGGATTTCACTCAAAAGAAAAGCACTGATTCGTCAGTGCTTTTTGCTTTGTATACGTAGACCTAGCTAGATTTCTACAGGGGCGTTTTTGAAGTTTTTGACGTCATTTAGGTTCAATTTTTGCTTGTTTTTGATCCTAAACGGTTCAGTTTTAAGCTGAATGAGACCAGGGTGTTGCTACGGTCTTATTGCCGGGATTGATCATATCGTCTTGATTTAGCTGTACTATCAATCGATCTGTAATAGTAGTAATTGCTTCTTCATCCAAACAGTTTTCTACCCAAGCCAATGCCTGTTGAGGAGTAATAGATTCAAAAGGAGTAAAGTCTGCAGGGTTTGGTTCGGGAATATCTACATAACCGTAAAAGGGTGCAGAGTTACCTAGATTGTCTTTTCCAATGATAGTAAAAAATGCCTTAGTTACTACATTGTCTAAACCGTTGAGTTTTTCGGCACGTTCAAAACGTTCGATAACCCATTCAAATGTGTATTGTTTTTCCATAATATGTCCTCGCCCAATATTTAGTTAAATACACACATGTTCACTACAACTATCATTTCAGCTTTTAATAACAATGCTAACCTGCTGATACAATCCGATCCGTTTCCCTTATCAGAGGAAGTGTTGGGATCATTAGGTATAACCATCAACAGCAAAAATTTACCAAGTGATAGCCGCACTGGTAAGTTGATCATACAGGGTGTAACTGAAATGGCAGTACTACAGGCCACTTGGCCACAATTAATCAGCTTTGCTCACTTCAAAGACATACACGAACTACAGCTTCGCCGTTATCATTGGGCAGGTCATGCCATGGTGGATCAAATGGTCTATGTTCGATTTGATGCCAGCCGTTACGAACCCGCCCTGGGTTGTTTTAACGTATGGTGGGATTGCAGTTTGGTTGACGCAGGTTCTCATAACGTGTTATGCTCATATCAACGTTGCCAGCGTTGGTACACAGAGTAAATATACGCACTTAATTAACTAGAGGACATTATGGAATTACAGCCTTTAGGGCCTTATACGCCCGCACCTTGGAAACCAGGTGAGAAACCTTCATTCAGCCAAACATGGACTTTTGGCGACATCATATATTCAATGATCCCAATTCGCTTGCTAGGTGGTGGTGATTTTTATCTAAGACTAGAAAACCTAGACACCTTGTGCAGAGACGTCATTGGTTGGCCCAACGGTGGCACACACTCGGGACGCATGACCAAAAAGGACTTTGATCTCCTAGCACCCCTAATCGAAGCACAGCCCTATATTACTAAATGGGCACCCTATAACGGTGAAGCTATTACACATCCTCTAGACAATATCTGTTGCTGGTTCTATGGCAACGTTTATGACAAGGGCCACTATGGTCGTATCTATGCTCATGCTGTGGGCTTGGATCCAGATCAATGGGAACCCGAAATTACAGCTCCTTGGTTGACCAATGTAAAGCCGCGTGATTTGGGCAGTAAGAAAATCGTAGTCAGCAAAACCGATCGCTATGGCAACGGACAAGTAGCACCTGTATGGCAAAGATTCAAACAGGAAAACTGGGCCGATCGTGCTTGGTTCGTGGGCACAGCTGAAGAGCATGCCAACTTTGAAAAAGATTTCCAACTCAAGATAGAGCACTACAAAACAGCTGACCTACTGGAACTAGCAGAAGTAATCCAGGGTTCAGAGCTGTACATAGCCAACCAATCAGTGGGCATGGCCATAGCACAGGGCTTGGGTGTTAACTTTTGGTGTGATCATCGCAAGGACAACTGCACACTAGAAGGTTGTGAAACCTACTTCCGCAGACCCAATGGATTCTACTTCTAATCTAGAATGGCAAACTATTGACGGTCTAGACTACTGCCAGGTGCCTGTAGAGGGCCCGGCAGATAATCCCAAGTGTTGGGTCTATATTAGAGGACCCAAGGGCACAGTCAAAGCATATGATATTGGCTATGTGCCCGATGGATTTTATCAACGAGAATCGTGGCGCTTGTGGGATGTATATAGGTTGATACTTAATACCCTAGACGGGCATTATCACTGCTGTTTGTCTGGCAGGGTTTGGAACTTTTGAAGATCTCGCTGACTCCACCAAGCTAGCCAGGGTGTAGTGTGTGCAAAGGCCATGACCAACCACATAACGGGCATTTCATATACTGCACCGCAGATGCTGGCGCCATTTGACCAACTCCATACAGCACCCAGCAGGAACAAGGGTGCGGGTGCAAGACTAAAAAATAAGTTTAGGTAACGTTTCATCTGTTGTATTTAACTGGCTTCATACCCAGGCCTGTGCGGCCATCCCAACGTTCGTGTGCATACGGGCCCCGGCTGTCGACCCAATGGAAAGTGGCAATCAAGCAACGTTCGCCCCTAAAAGGTTCACGCCAATGTTCAACTTCTGCGCCCTTATAAGTTATACAATCCCCGGGATTCAACACATACTCTTGACCCGCCATATAAATGGGCCAAGGATCAGGTTCACAAGCTAGCAGTACTGTTGCCGAATACTCACAGCTGGGTCTATCCACATGCCTTTTGAGTTCTGCGCCTGGCCAATGATAACGAGCATAGGAATACGTGGGCGCGAGCTCTACACTCCATATGTTGCTAAAGTAAGGCGTCCACAGACTCAATAGTGCTTCTGTAACATGATGACCATAGCAGTCCCAACACCTGTTGACCATGCGTCCGGGATTGTACCGTTCGTGATCAGAGGGGTCCGTGCCGTCCTGTGCATACTGTGACAGTCTAGCTAGGTCCAGTGTAGTGGATAATAAGATCCTAGTAGCAGGACCAACTAGTTCGGGTATAAGGTGTACTTGAGTCATAGATTTGGTAAAACCAAGCGGGCATCCTTACAAGCACCCCCGCGAAGCGGTCGTAAAAAAATTTTTTGTAGCGAAGATTTATCAGAACAGATCACTAGGTTTTGGGACAATTGGTAAACCATTGACACCACGTCCACATATAACGGAACTCCAAGAACAAGACAAAGAATGCCACACAGTAGAACAGCCACTCGCGGCCTGTCAGGGGCTCTGGTGCGGGTTCTACCCAGTCCTGCCCCAAGTGATCTTGATCCATAGTCTCTCCATAAGATAGTGTACAGCAGTCAGTATAAGGTGAATTATCACAGCGTCACTCAATCCAGTCCAAATGGCAGTGATCAATAGTGCAACGATTCTGTATAAGATAGTACGAGCAAGTGTGCGAGCATGTGTTTCCATGCAGGTACTTATGTCCAGCGCAGTAGGAACAAGGTACGATCTGGTGCTCGACGGAATGCTATGCTACAGTATCCTGGTTGTAGTCCCCAACCAGCATTGTGATAGGCCCAATGTGAGTAGTGTGCGCCCACATACTGAGTCAGCCAAGCTTCTAGTATAGTAACGCTGTTGACCCAATCCAACTGCTGTGCCTGATCCCGCGACAAGGGCCATGGTGCTGAAGCTATGTGTTCAAATGGGTGTAGATCAGGTAGATATCTAGTGCGCACAGTATAGATATTTAAAATCAATAACAAAAACGCTAGGGATAATGGCCTAAACCGTAGTCATCTGGAGATTCTAAAACTCTAGGACAAGAGTCAGCAAAACGAATGGCAAACTCTGTGTATAGCTTGGTATCAGGATCGAGCCAAAAACGTGTGCGATTGAGATGCACTTCACACGTGATACTGTTATCATGTATCCAAGCAAAGACTTCTCTGGCTCTAGGTGATAGTGTTAGTATATAGTACTGTAGCATAATTTAACTAATTTAACTCAACAAGCTGTCAAGTCTAGCATTAAGCCTAGCTAAGACTATGTTGTCCATATGATTCTTTTCTAGTACTAGACTGGCAAGAACACTAGATATCCAAGCCCAGTGCTGTTCACGCGAGTACTGTGGATGTAGCTGATGGCTGTATTGCATGAGTCTTGATACTAGTGATTCTGCAGACATGCAGTTATTTACTAGATTGTATGCGGGAAGCTATTTGAGTGATCAAGGGATTGGGCGTGGGACTGCGACTATTGATACGAGCTATGTCTTCTATGGCTAGTTCTAGAGTGGCTACTCGCTGTTCAGCTAGATAAGCACGATTGCGTAGATTGGCCGCATCTAGTAAGCTGAGTAAACAACCGATGATCCTAGCTAGTATAGTGTGATGATCCACGCTAATGACTCATAAGCCACTGTAGAAAAGCTTCTAGCTCTTCGGGTGTAATGGGCCGTTCGGGTAAGGGATTGATCATAGCTATATTATAACAGAGACCGCATGCGCAGTCAATAAAAATTTTCTGCGCAAATTTTTTAATTTGAAGATTTCAAGGCTAGTGGTAAAAAAAATTGGGTGCAAAAAATCCAGGTCCTGGAGAACCAAACCCCTGGTGATCCCATCTAACTGGTGGGGTATTTTTGGCATGCGCTGTTGCGCAAAAACAACAAAGCATGCTTACATGACCGGCCACCCCCTGGTAGTACCACCGGCCTCCTAAGCATGCTTTTGAGCTGTCAATCTAGGATGTTTTCACCTTCTGCTTCCAGCTCGGCTACAGCTTCATGGAATAGGCTTTCGATGTCCCATACAGCTTCTGCCCTGCGTATGTCCTTGTGGCGCTTGCGTAGTGCGCTACCCTTTTGATACATCTGCGGGTAATGCTCTGTGCAGTAGAGCGTGCCTGGCACTAGAGTCTTGCATCCACAGTAGGGTGTAGGGCCCATGTGCCTACGGCTATCGTACTCAGGGCCTAGCCAATGACAGCCTAGGGCCTTGAGCGTGATGTAGTCTGCATCCGAGCGTGCCATTATGTTCTCCGCATGCAGGTTGTACGTGCCATAGCTGTCCAGTTGGCTGGAAAGCTCTTCTTCAAGTCTGCTAGCTTGAGCACCATGCGCAGGCTCAGCTCACGTAACTTGTCCTTGTTGTCTGTGATGAACTTGACGATGTCATCCTTGGCGATCTCTGGCTCTTCGAACTCGTGTGCATCCAACATGCCGTCGTTGACGATCTGCTTGATCCTGAGTATCTTCTCACGTGTGGTATCCATCTGCAGATCGATATAGTGGCAACGGCTTTCCAATGCATCCAAGTGATCTCTCAGTCGCTTGCTCTTGACGTGCTCGAACTTGATATTGGTAATAAAGATAGCCGCACCCTTGAACTCGAAACGATCTGGAATGCCTTCACTACGTAGTAAACGTGAGTCAGTGTTCCATGAGATGAAACGCTTCTTACTGCTGTCTAATGCGCCCTTGAGAATGTTCAGGCTAAGATCTTCCATCAGGATTGAGTCACAGTCATCGAACACTAGCACGTGGTTAGCATCTGAGAACTCGTAGAGTTTGGCGTAAAGTCCAATGGCACTCATAGCGCCTTTGACGATCTCATACTTGGGCTTGCGTTCACCTAGTACATCGAAGATACCGTCCTTCTGCAGTACTTCTTCGACTCCGAAGCTTTTACCAACTCCTGGGGGGCCTGATACGATCATAGCACGTACATCACCTTTGCGAACAGCGCGGGTCATGTCTGTTAGGATCTGGAAACGTTCTCTGAGACGCTCTACGATCTCTTCGTCTGACTCCTGTGCTACAGCCATTTCGTTGGCACGGATAGCTTCTTGATCGAACTCTAGTAAACTAGAAACTAGCGAGGGTTTTGCCTTGGCCATTAAATTACCTTTCTTAGTGTGTAAATGTGTATTATACTGTCAGTTTCGGAATTTGTCAATGAGTTCTTGTGTTTCTGGCTCCACAGTTTCGATCTCATCCATGACGGCCGCGACCATCATGTTGAGCACTACTTCAGCATCTCGCTTGGTATCAGCTTCTAGACTGTTGATAAAGCTGAGAACGGCCTCCCGGCCATTCATCATCCAAAGCACGTCTGCGATCTTGCGTTGCCGTTGGGTTAGTCCGTTGATCTCTATCATGCTAAGACCTTGATGCGGATTACGAAACCTGTAGTGTCCTTCTTGGCACGACCTTTGGCTTTGAGTCCGATGACGCCTACCTTGGGATCCAAGAAGCGCAAGTCATCTTCGTCCGCTGAGAATACATTCTCGGGGATCTCGTCGTAGACCACTGCTACGTTCATGCCCTGAGCAACCGCTTTGGGAACATCTGCGGCATTGCCGTCTGCTCTGCTGAATGTAAGGTGATAGTTATTAATGTCCTTGACCTTGCGCCCAAGTACTTTGGTATAGTCATAGAACTGTACTTCTGGGAACATTTCAAAGATGTTCAAGCCAGTGTCTGCTATGGTATATTTCTCCCAGCTCAAGTCACTAGTTCCATTCAAGCGGAACACGGGCTTGAGTCCCAGCTTCTTGGCCATTGATAGAGCCTTTTGGATATCTTGCGTGAGATAGTTAAAGAATGTGGTTCTGTCTGCGAAGAACAATTGGGTCTTGCGTATACGAGCCTGCTGTATCACGTTAGTTGTTTCACCGCGCTTGAACATACCACCTCTGCCCGCTGTATTGAGACAGGCCGCCGTGCAACCAGCTGTACGCTTAGGGCATACTTCACGACCGCTCAAGTCTGCTGGCGCAAGGTGCAGAATAAATGACAGATAACCTTTTGCTGTACCCTTTTGGATCTTGGGATTTGCTGTAGACAGTAACTTGAACATTGTCGCTCCTTTGTAGTGTATGTGTGTATTATACTGGGGAAAGTTGGCCTTGTCAACCAACTCCCCGTTGTATTTTTACAACATCAATCCAATCTGCTACAACCGTAGATCTTGGCCTCGGGGAACATGGCCTTAAAGTAACGAGCAAAGGCTTCTGCTCCCGCTTCTTTGACGCTCACGCTCTGTGTGCCAAGACCCGCTGGATCCCAGAATGTAAGGCACTTAGGCTTGTAGTCCTTGCGGAAGCCAGCTTCGATCAGTGCCTTAGCTTCTTTAGAGTTGGTGCGACCCACATAGATCTCAACCCAACCAAAGCCACAGGCATCACGTTCACCCACCTGGGCATAGACCTGGCGTGCCGCGATCTGAGCCTCTTGGATAGCACCTTGAACTGCAGAAATGATCTGCTCTTTAGAGAAACCCTTCATATCAAACTCCTTCGACGATGATGATTGCTGTTAAAAGAATAGCTAGGAAGATCCAAAGCTCTTGTGTCATATAAAGAAAGTATAAAACGTCTTGCATAGTTGCTCCTTTAGTTTCAGTGTTTGTGTAGTATAACAGGTTTTACCTTACTTGTCAATACGGACGATCATGCCCTGTGGCGTAGATACAACACCGTAGCCGTTGCTCTCAAACAGTTTAACAACCTCACGAGCTAGTGCATCTTTAGCACGGGCACCTTCTGCTTTGATAGCGATAAACTTCTTGCGATAGTTAATGTAGAGCTTTGAGTAAGAAAACGCTGTGTCTAACAAGTCGCGAGCTGTAACAGCCTGGCGAATCTGTTCTTGCGTGTATGAGCTCTTGTTGTTTGAATTGCGGCGCTGTGCATCAATTGCCGCGGCTACTGCGAAATAGCCTGCTGATTTAGTTTCTAGTTCTTTCATTTCTGCTCCTTTAGTTTCAGTGTTTGTGTAGTATACTACAGGTTTTACCAGTTGTCAACCCCTAATCGTCAAATGCTTCTTCTCCCAGCTCTAGGACTTCTTCGGTTACCACGTGGAGGTCGACGATACGAGCTGTTTGATCTTCGTTAGAAACTCCCTGGAACGCTGTGCGAAAACTCTGGCATTCAGCTAGGAAATCAAACACATCCAATCGATCCCAGTTGTCAGGTACTTCCAACTCTTGGTTTAGGGTGGTAGTAACGATAACTTTCATATGTGCTCCTTAGAGTTTAGTGATTAACCAGCATTTGAATGCGAAGATCGCTGTAACTACGAATGTTGCTATTATGATCGCTGTTGTTGACATCTGTTGCTCCTAAGTTGTTAGTGTCTGTGTAGTATAGCTTCAAATCAAAGCCCTGTCAACCTCTAGGGTTAATCGCTTGGCAGGGTAGGTGATCTCCCCTTCATACTCCAGCTGGCTCTTCTCGAACTCGGTCATGAATGAATCTTCCACAAGGCCGTAGCCGGTGATGTACTGACGAGATCCCAGGTCATCCCACTCGATCTGACCACGTAGAGCGAAGACTAGTTCTTCGACGTGTTCAGCGGATGGTTCTACTGCGCCCAACTGATAGAAATAGTCCTCACCGCCCTTGAACTTCCAACGTTGTGGGCACTCACCCTCGCCATCCCAATCGTGGGCACCATAGTTCTCCATGTACTGCGTTACGATGTGTAATTTCATTTCTGCTCCGTTTTGTTAGTGTATGTGTACATTATACCTTCGGTTTAACCAAATGTCAACCTCTTTTGGTGTTGTATTTTAGCCACAAAAGGTGAACCCCGGCCTATCTCACGATAGGCTAGGGTTCGGATGCCGGGACACTACCCCCGGACTTGGAGCGAATGTCGCTGTCGCGACTCGTTTAGAGCGTGATGCCCATTGCGCGAGCTTTGTAACCCAAGGCTACGATCTCACGTGATGGCTTACCCAACTCATATTCTGTAACTTCAACGCCGTTGTTAGCCTTGCGTGAGTTAGCGTAGACTGCGTAACCAGCTTGGCGAAGACGTGATGCTTCTGCGGCCAAATTACCAATACCATGCTTCTTAGCTTGGCTAGCTGTCAACTTTTGACCAGCTTGCAACATTGAAAAAACCTTACCTGTTTTAGTTTCTAAGTTAATACGTTTCATTATTATAATCCTCTTAATGTGTATTGTTGGTTACTACCAACGTAGTACTATTGTAAATGAACACATTCTAAATGTCAACGGTTAATTATGCCAAACCGCGGCGTGCTTTCTCCAATTGCTCTTGTTTTGCCATTTGCCAAGCTCGTTCTAGGCTACCCTGCTGAATTCCAAAACTTTCAGTGATCAGTCTGTAGAATGCATCAAATAGTGGTAGCGTGACCGCTACTTCTTCTGAAGGTTCCCACCAATCGTATCGGATCTTGGGACCCGAATCACGGCCTGCGAGCTTGATCTGCCTGAGACCGACGTCTTTCATCTTGACTGTGTGTTGCCACTTGCGTGTCAGGATGGATTCGACGGTCTTCCAGCGATTGATCGCCCAGTGATCATCAGGTAGATCTTTCTTTGAGAGCCTATCGAGCGTTTCTCTGACAGCATCAAGTCGGCAACCTATATTCTCCAGCTCGTGGCCCGAATTAGACCAGTCCTTGAAGATCTCTGGGGTTACGTATTCAGTCTTTCTTTTTGATCGAAACATTTGCACGGAAGAATGCTCCTAAGATGATGACAGCGAACCAATTAGAGATAGTGTATGGGATAGCTAGTGCTGGGAACAGGGTATCAAACGCCCAGATCGTCAACAGCGGCCCGATGATGATAATCAGGATGACGAATGCAATGATCCCGATGATTGATAAAATGGTTTTCATAGATATTCCTTAAACGGGTTAGTCTTTAGCTTTTCAAAGGTTCTGTACCGTTTATCGAAACCCTTGAGTGGTTGTTTGAAGAAGAACGGTACAGTTTCATTGGCTTTAATATAGCCGACTAGTGCTGTACCGTCCAGGAGGTACGTGTGATTAGCGCACTTGTTAGAGCCCCAATCGGTAGTTTCACGTACCGCTTCCATTACATCAATGCAGGTTCTGCTTCAGCAACAACAGCTTCAGCAACAGCAGTTGCCTTGGCCTTGACAGCTTTAGCTGGCTTAGTTGCAGGAATAGCAACGCCACGCTTATCAGCCGCGGCTTCTAAGGCCGCACGTACAACCTTGTTACCATTGTCGAAGTTGATCGACAAGAGGAACGCTACAGCGGCTTCCTTGGTCATAGGCTCACGTAACTCAACGATATCGATGTCCTTGTGACCGTTCTTGGCAAGTACTTTGACACGTAACGCATCATTCGCGAAACGAACCTTGGTCTCGCCATTGTAAGACGAAACGCCTGCATGTGAATACAAATTACTCATATAAAACTCCTGTGTGTGTGATTAAAAAACGTTAGAACTATTTCTAACTATTAATAGTATACTACCAAAATGCCCAAATGTCAACCCCTATGAGTTGCTTGTTTGGAACGGACTGTATGCTTCCTGTTGCTTTTCTGCCACAGTCAAGCGTACCCAGTTGTCGACGATCTCACCCAATGGCGCTGTATCAACATCCTGCCACGTGGATTCATCGTCTGAACTCTCGTATTCGTACTCGGGATCTTCGTACGTCTGTGCAAATCTACTCATTTTGTGTTCTCCTTAATTACGCTAGTTGCTACTGAATTAGTTGTGTCTACAGCCTTGCCAAACCACTCTTTGGTTACCGCAGGGTAAAGAATGGCCAGCGTGATCAATACTCCTAGAATAAAGTTACCCATTTACAGTCTCCTCCACGTTAACTGTCTTGAGAGCCTCTGTGAGAGGTACAAGACCTTCCTTAATTACGCCGGCTGTTTCATATACAGCGCCAGCGTACCATACTTCATCCTTCATCACGTAGTAGAACTCAGCACCACAGTTGTGAACCTGCTCGAGGAACTCTTCAAATGAATGTGCTACTTTCCAGCTAGTGTTTTCTTCGCCACGATCACGTCCGTAGAACGTGGTCATGTTGCCGTAGAGCTTTTCGTAGGCCTCGTCATCCATTGGTGTTTCAAGTCGACTAAAGGCGTGCTTCTCACCAATCTCAGCTCGTAGGCTACTGAGATCCCCCAGCGCGACCAAGTTGTTGGCCTTTGTTGAATCATAGTGCTGTGCGAGGATCTCTCCGTTGTGTTCGAGATAGCCATCCCAATGACAATAAACGCTTTTGCAAACATCACCATGCATTACTGCGATACGACTGCGTGTTCCCATTTCAGCTCCTTACTGTGTTAATATGTCTATAGTATACTACAGGTTTTACCAGTTGTCAACCAAATGCGCGGATTAATCCTATTACGCCTAGCAAAAAAGCCACAACGTTGACAGCTAACTGTGGCTTATTTCCCACACGTATACACCAAACCATGAACAAGCACGTGCCCGTAAAGAAGCTGACTATGTTCCACGGATAGTACTCTGGGCCCATCGAGTTAAGGAGGTGCCCTCCTATGATCCCAAGGGCACCCAACCATTGAATGACTTCATTCGTCTTCATTAACTTCCTCTTCGGCTTCGTATTCAGCCATAACCTCTGAGATAGCGAACATCTCGTCTAATTCTTCAGGGATCGCATCCTTGATGGTCTCCGATGTATAGCCACCGATGTCATAGGTCTCATCACCGTTCTCATCGTGTATTCCGCAGAAAGCCATGCCAGGCTCATAGTAATAGGCACGAACTGCGAACCCTTGATCCATCAAGGCATCATAGACACCTGTAGCCGGTCCCCACGCTGTGTCAAAGCCAAAGGTAACCTTGTTACTGTCCTCTGGGAGTATCACAGTATCATAAGCGTCTGTATCCCACTTGGTTCCCCACTCATTAACGCAAAAGTCATACCAGTTCTTGTAACCGTGACGTTCTTCGTTGAGTTTCTCTTGGGCCTCTAGGGCGATCTGCTCTGCATTGTCATCGGCCCCTACTCGACCTGCTACGATATCCAGACCCTCAGGAATAGGAATCACATGCTTGAAGAAGTTGTGATCATTAACTGCGGCCACAAGAGCCTCCATCTTTGATCGATCGATATGGCTTACTTCGATGACGTTGTTGCACCAATTTGGCATAATATCTCCTTAGATAAAGTCACAGAAAACTACATTAGGGTCAATGCTAGCCAGCTCTTGAGCGGCCCTCGTCAACAAGTTGTAACGAGCTGTTACAGCAGACCTGCTTAACTCACCATCGCATGTGAGGTTCTCGGGTGAAAGATCTGCTTCGATGCGATCTGCGATACGCTGGCGATCTTCTGCGGACAGCAGACTCAGTTGCGCCTGACCAAAGATCGAACCCCAGCGATTTTGCTGTTCTACATAGGATTCTAGTGTGCTAATGTTCATATCGCTCCTTCTTAGTGTATGTGTATATTATACTGCCGGTTAAACCATTTGTCAACCATTTAGTATTCTTTTTTACCGCCAAACTTCTCGTTCCAGCTGTAACCAGCGGAATAGGCTGTGATTTCTTCAGCTGTCATCCCAGCAAGTCCGACTCTAGTGCTAGTGGCTGTGCCTTCGACGTAGTAGTGCGGATCAAATGCACGACCATACCATGAATCAGCTGAACCCCTATCAAAAGGTCCGCCGTGGCGTTGATCGTATAGTTCGCGTGTTGCTAGTTCCATATCATGCTCCTTTAGTTTCAGTGTATGTGTAGTATAACATCAGTCTATCTGTATGTCAACCAGTTTTCCATCTCTAAAGATAAAATATTCGTTGATAGGGCAAGAACTTGAGCCTGATGTGGCCCAAATACAACGGTTGCCGGGTAGGAGTTGATAGTGCTCTTTGCCCCGCTCTCGCATGTGTTCGGTCACGATGATGACCTCGAGTGGATTCAGTGTGGGATCGATTCTAATCATATGTGTGTGTAAAAAGATCCAGGTCTTACGGTTGATTCCCTGCCTGGATTAAAGGCCCTTAGGCCGGAGCAAACAAAGCCTGCATATCCTTCATAAATCTACGATAGGCCACCTTCTGGATGGTGGGGAGCTCGTCTAAGGCAACCAAGTCGCCCATCTCTATGACCGCTTCTAAGACCCCAGGATGACCGTTAACTCGTTTGTAGGTTTCTACGATCTCTATAGCTTCTGTGATAGACATCTCGTATAAGTTGCCATTGCGTAGCGTTGTTATTGTTTTCATACAAATACCTCCTTGCTTAGGATCTTAGACTCGACCAACTCGTAGCTTAGGTTGAGAGCCATCATTGCTACGGTCATTGCCACTGCCCTCTCTGGACCTGACATTGAACCAATGTAAGCCATCAAGTCCTCTAGACTGTCTGGAGTTGCATAGAATCCACTGCGTGGGATCGGGTTTTGAACTGCATCGTATATACCTGACATCTTCGCTCCTTTAGTGTTAATGTGCTATTAGTATAACACAGGTTTTACCACTTGTCAACCAAAAAAAACATGGCGCCGTGGATGGGACTCGAACCCACCTGATACTGATAGACAATCAGTTGCCCTCCCCGAGGACTACCACGGCTTGAATTAGATTGGGCGGGCTGAGCGAGCACCTCGTTTAATGTTCAGCCCTCAGGCCAACACCCTGTAACTAGCTAGTTAGAAAAGAACTAAAGGAACTCCGGACTACTTGCTCTATACCGTCTATAGTGCTAGTGCCTTCGTCATTACTGCCTGCCTTATCCACCGTTGCTCGAAGCCTTCATGCCCTAGATACCAGGTACCCGTCGGTACGCTTCCATCTCTCTAGGCGCCTAGTGGTGTAGGTAACCTTTAATGCTTTTCTAACTGTCTATGTCTTTATTATAGCACCGGTTTAACCATTTGTCAACCCCGGGCTATAATACCCTTTCTTTTTACTAGGACTTTGGTGCTGTAGGACAGCTCTTAAATCCATTCCAGCGCCACTTGCGACAATGTGTACATTCCATATGTGCTCCTTTGTTGCTAAGTCTTTATTATACGATCGGTTAAACCATTTGTCAACCGCTTGCTATAATAACCCTACAGTTTACTCAACCATTGTTTCCATAAACTCCTCGTAAAAGATTCCACTTTCCATTGCGTTGATTAGTGTGTCTCCGTTACATACAACATAACGTCCCCCACAGTTGTCCATTATATATTCTGCATAAGCATCTTCCAGCTCATAGTTGTCCATCTTTGCTTCGAATTCTTTTAGTGTCATTTTCATTTGTTTTCCTTCTTACTATGTCTCTATTATACTGCCGGTTTTACCGTTTGTCAACAGTTTAATTGTAAAGTTGTGTAAAGACGCCACAAAGACCCTACACTTGACAGGGCTTTTGTTTTGTGTTATACTACACGCTTAAACACTAAAGGAGCAGACATGCAAAAAGTTTATATAGTACAAGTACGCGGATGGGGTGATGACGAGGACGCTATGTACAATGTAGCCGCTTTTAGCACACGCGAGCTAGCCGATGCACATATTGTGCAAATACAAACGGACTATGAGGGAGAGGATGTGGATGTGGACGTGGACGTAATAACTGTAGACGCATAGGGAAAAGTCGCCCAGCTCTAGCATGTTTGGCTGGGCACCGTGGGTCACTCCTCACATAGCCCCATGTGCTATGCAGAGTCTGCATCCGCTGACGTCGGCGGACCCTTCACGTGTGTTAGGTTAGATGTTTCACAACATGTTCTCGAGCTAGGCTCATTTACCAACTTATTGGCGTTGCCAAAGATCCCCCGTGTCAGCCGGTGATCCCGGAACTCCATTTCAACTCACGTTACGGTTTACTGGTGGGCCGTGTGTGATTCGAACACACCACCAAAGGATTATGAGTCCTCTGCTCTAACCAAATGAGCTAACGGCCCTTAGTAACTATTATACTGCCTTTATTGGCGCAATCCTAGTCCTGCCAGCAGACTCTGTGCTGAATTCAGCTTGGGAGCGGCCTTGGTCTGCAGTTGCTGTTGTCCCTGGCGAGTAGCACCTAGGAAACTGGTAGGAACACCGCCCTTGGTAGCTCCAAATGGGCTATAGGTCGCGGCTGATCCATAACCTGGACCTGCAGGTGGCTGTGCGGGCTGTGCTGGGGCCCCTACAGCGGGGTTTCTGGACTGCTGTTGCTGTACTGTGTTGGCCACATCAGCTAGGCTCTGTACCTGTACCCCGGGCGGAGTTTCCACTGGTATATATGACCAATCGCCTAACAGTACCGGATTGCCATCTACTCGGCGATTCCATTTGCGCATATAGTTCAAGCTAGCATTCCCACAGATCTTCAGCTGATCGATCAGGTTAGCAAACACTGAATCGATTAGGACAACCGTTTCGGCCCCTTCTAGGATCTTGAGCCAATCAAAGATCGAGTCAGTGATTTCGGTGATCTCGATGCATTGTACTCCCGGCTCGATATTGCTTAAATCGATCTGATACTCTACATCCGAGGCCTTTTGCTGATAGACCATGTAGCGATCACTCTTAACCAACCGATCGTATAGAGCTTGTTCACGAGCAGGATCACGAGTTATACACTCTGATAACTCCCACTTCTTAGCGAAGGCTACCCCAGCTTTGGCATACTTGTACTGATCAAACTTCATCATGGCAAACAAGTCGGGATCAGTGCGCTCGGGTACACTACTCAAGTACTGATAGAGATACAGTATATCGTCCTCGCTGGTAATGCCAACTGATTCAAGTGCTTGTAAGGGAGTGTCTAGGAAGAACAAGCCCTGCGGGTCAGTTTCCACGGCCATCCACGTGATCCAAGGCACTGTGTCCTCAAAATGGCTTACGAATTCCTCACAGATGGGCCAGTATACGGCATAGCCTTCCCGATAGTATTCACGTGCTATGGGCAGGGCGATCACGATATCACCAATGCCACGGCTCTGTATAATGCCAATCTTACCTTTTGATTGGGGCTCTACAGCGGGGTTTATTTGCTCTTGTTCACTCATAATAGTCCTTTATTAACTCAGTAGCGTACATCCATATACGCGACCATACAACTGTTCCCCTATACTGCGAGCCTGTAGGCTGTCCTTGGCCTGTATAGTGATGTGAGTATCTCTGCCATCTATCACTACCCAAAGATCATATGTTTGCATAATATCCGTGACTCCTACTATATAAGTTTGATTGATTTTAGCACCGTTGGGGATTGTCATGACAGTACTTACCTCCCCATCCCCAGGGCGTGTTTATATATTGAACAGGCTCCGCACCCGGAGTCACTTGAGCGCATCCTGATAAAAGTGACACCGAGCATACTATCAGAACCATTACAGCGGGGTATAGAGTTATCTGTTTCATAGCATTTATTATACTGCCGTAGAGTGGTTTTGTCAACCACAGAAACGGTGGATTTGGTGGCCAAAACGGTGCCAATTCTGGCCAAATGGGTGGGGAAAATTGGTAAAAATTTGAAAATATAGGCTAAAAATTTTCTAGGGGTGGTTGGGGTGACAGGCTATGCAAGAAATACTTTTTCTACTCTTCCCATAGTGCTCCCATAGTGCTCCCACAGTTCTTCCCACAATGCCCCCCACACGATCTCCCACAATAACAAAGTAAATTTCTAGCCAATAACAAAGTAAATTTTGCTTTCTGCTCTATTAGGTTGACCTCTACAGCGGGGTATTATATACTATACTTGTTAGTTGTTGGACGCAGGTTTACTGAGCAGTCGCCCTAGGGATCACAGTCGCTTATACAGTACTCATGTAGTCGCAATATAGTCACAATAATTCTCATCCGGCTTCTGCTGGCGTAAATATTACTATGACTAAACAGACTAATAATAAACCCTACGCAACACAGCCAGCATTAACTGAGTCAGTGCCCTATTTCAAGCACTCCGATAAGTATGACTCCTTTGTTTCTAGCACTATACCTGACTCGCATGTTCCTCCTGCTATAGATCATTCTACAGGGCTAGAGCGTCCAGTACAAGATGAATTCCATCCTATCAAGAGTTTCAAATACTCTAATCCTGAACTAGTTGAGCAGGGATTTGACAACTATGAGTTTACCGCAGATTGGAAACCCAAATTTAACTTTACTCAGTTTACACCGCCCAATCCCTTGTATACCACTAGAACTCATAGAGAAGCTACTCAAGCACGTGGACATGTTGTTAAGCCATACTCAGTTGACTGGAGTCTTGCATCAGCTAACTCTAAGTATTCGCCCGGTATTGGCCCACTAGACTATGGCATCAGCTTTACTGACAGTTGGTTTCAATCAGCCGCGGCACGTATAGACTCTGAATTTGATCCTAGCCAGCTGACAACATCACCTAAAGCGTCAGCTATCTACACCATGGCCGAATCACGACTACCTGTGGGATTTTATGCGTCATCCTTTGGTAATCGTACGCCCGATAGTATTGATTATGACAAGCCCATAGCACCCACTCGTGCTCATCATTCACGCGGTATACCTGAAATACCCAATACACCTACTAATAATAGTAAACCCAGCTTGCTGACCATTGATAGAGCAGTTGAAGCCACTACCCATGCACCGCCCGAAGCTCGCAATAGATATACAGTAGGTGCTGGATCAGCGCCTGTTGACTTGGCCTCTCCTGCAACACCTGTACTACACATGCCCGCTTGCACTAGTTGTGGGCATCGTGAGCCCTGTGATCACGCTCTGTTGGTAATGGATCGTGTATGGGCGGCCTTAGATGATTTCCTTACACCTGAAGAAATAGCTAGCTTACCTGGGCTCATAGACTCTAGAGGCATAACGCCCGCCAAAATATCCACAGCAGTAGAAGGATTTGTCAATCCCCAAATACGAGTAACAGATGTGGGCTGGATACAGGGCACAGAAGCTAGTGCTTGGTTGTATCGACGCTTGTGGGAAGCAGTAGCTATAGCTAACAACAACATGTTCCATTATGATATACAGCATCTTGAACCCCTGCAGTACAGCATCTATACTGAAGATCGGGGTGGGCACTATACTCCGCACTATGATTGGGGAGCAGGAGATGCGGGCATGCGCAAGCTCAGCTTTACTATACAACTTAGTGATCCTAGTGAATATGAAGGTGGAGATCTAGTGCTATATAGTGGAGAACCTGAGCCCATCTCAGCACCCAAAACTCGGGGATCTATTACTGTGTTTCCTAGTTGGATGTTGCATGCAGTTACTCCCGTGACTCGTGGTGTGCGCAAGAGTCTAGTGGGTTGGTTCCAAGGACCCGTGCATTTTTAAGGGTTTTTAATAGCAGTCGGTCTTTTCAGCGACTCTGCTCGCTGAAGAGACAGAAGGGCCTGACTATATCCTAGTGTATAGCAGGTCTTTTTTTTGGTTCCTGCTTCTCTATCGAGCAAAAAATTTGCTAACCGACGCTTCGCGTAAGATCGTTGGAATATACACATGGTAAAACCTATTCTTTAAAACCCAGTCTTTGACGCCTGCTTTCAGCTAGGGTATCAACTCTACGCCAAAACGTCAACATACTCATGTCCATCTTCATGCAGTTTACCCACCAAGTGACCAGCCAAAGATTATCAGGTGTATAGCCTAGGTTGCTGTTCTTTCTATCAGGACTGCACTTGTTTTGATTTTTTTGCTTTTGTCCAATGGTTAAAGTCATATTATCGCAAGATATAGCACAAAGACCTTTTTGACGTTCAAACTGCTCAATCAAAAAGTCTATCAAGACTTCTTTGCCTGTAGGTCCTTGCCATCCTGGGTATAATGCTATATTTTCCACTTGACATCGACGTTGTATATTCGATGCCATTTTGTTCCAAAAAATATGCGGAGTTGCGTTGACCTTTTGTTGTTGCACTCTATAGGTATCAGTCCATCTGTTTCTCAAGACTTGTAGTAGTTTTTGATGTAGTTTTAGATCTTGGCTTCTGATATTGGCTAGTTCTAGTGCTGGACCCTGTATACCTCTATGACCACAGTATTTCAACATGGGTTGTACACGTTTGTAACTGTGCAGTAGACGTTCGTAAAGCTGATAGTCGTCTTTGCTGAAACTTTCTATTAAATTGATGTATTTGTTGATCAGCTCACAGTCATAGAACCTAATTTCGCGTGGCTGAGATCTAAACAGTTTGGTTCTTTCCAAATAGGTTAATTGTTTTCTTCCTTTTACTGCTGTCATTGCTCAATTCCTTTTTATACTTAACTGCTATTATAACACAAATCGAAATAAAAACAACAGTAAATACCTGTATGGTAAAACCAACTCACTATATCATAGAGTATACACTATGGCCTGATGCGCCTTCAGAAGATATCTGGGCCGAAGTACAGGCCGAAGGAGGCTATATCAAGTTCAATGCTTTTGGTGATGTTACAGTGGTCTTAGACAGCCGTTGGCCTTACAACACCATGTTTGCACTGCGTTGGATGGATTGGGTAGGGCGGGTCAAGCGAGAAGCTTGGGTTGACTAAAAGTTCTAGTTATTCAGTAGAGTAAGTCTAACTAGATCAAACTGTTCGGTCCAATTCCACTGTATGAATTTTCTGGGTAAGATGCTGGCCTTGACTACATCATGCCACTCTTGCACATTTAACAAATAGCTGTCTTTAGGCTGTGCTATGAATTCAGCTACCTGCTGTATCAATTCGGGGTCAATATTGTGTTCAGTGGGCTCTTCGGGCAGTTGGCCCGTGTATCGATAAAAACGTGTGGGATCCCCCGCACAGTCAATATAATAGTTTAGGGTAGTGCCTGTGTTTATGTCTTGATGTATGCCCTGATAGCCCGTGCCCGTGGTTTCGCATAGATATATGCTAGCTGGTTTGGGCCCTTGAAAACGGAATCTAGTCCAAAATTCTGGATAGTCTTTGATTCGATAGTAGCGTAGATAAACCGGATCCTTGCCCAGTTCTATTGCCATTTCGCCCTTGCGCTGTTCCCACTCAAATCCTCTGAGATTTAACCAGCCCGGTGATAGCTTTTTAAAATAGGGCAACATTTCATTGACTAAAAGTTCTAGTGGAGTTTTGAAAGTACTGTAGTGTCTTGCGCTGTCCCTCAACTACGGGCTTGACTTGATGCACTAGGAAGCTGGGAAATATTATCAGTGTGTTTGACGTATTGGCTAGAGTTTCTGTAGCTGAATGGGGTTCTTGAATACTGGTACTAAGCTCAAATTCACCACCCTGTTTAGCGGCTTCTAGAACCAAATTGTAGGTCAAATAGGGAGTACGATCTCTGTGCCATTGATAGTAGTCGCCCTGATCGTAAACTGAATACATCATGCTACCTTCATCCACTAGCCTGTGTGCTAGAAACAGGTAGTCATCCATATCTATTAGGGCCTGCTTGATGGCCTGTGACCAACAGCGATCTCTAAACTCTAGCCCTAGATCATTTGGCGGAGTTAGCCAAGCATTTTTGTTTTTCTTGATAGAATTAACTCTGCTTTGGCCCTGTGGGTCAGTGACGTCACCTGCTTGGCAAGTCATGCGATCTAGCGTTGCTAACCAACGATCCAGAGTGGGCTGGTCTAGGAAGTCATTGATTTCGATATAGCGTATGGGCTCTCGTCGAATATTGATGATCATGGTTGCATGATATCTGGTTTCTTGACATTGACTGCGTTGTTGATACGACTTTCCAGCATGACGATCTGCTGTTCAATGCGACCCTGGGCCTGTTTGATCAAATCGATCTTGTGGTCGTCGGGTGCTAGCTCGCTTGATTCACGAGCCAATTCTTTGCCCAGCTTTTCATGCTTGTTTTTTAACAACAACACGTGATGCTTGAGTTTTTGTAGTCCTGATGCCATAGTAGGCTCCTTTAAAATGCTGAGTTGTTGCCGCGCTCAGCTAGTAGCCATGGATCATTCCATGTGTCTACGTTGTCGATCTTTTGTACAGCATAGGGTTTGTTGCAGGCCTGTGCTACTGCGATACCCCAACCTGGAGTACCAATGACCTGTTGTGCGCCCGAAACCCATGTGGCCAGGGTCCATACGTCTTTGGTAATGACCTTGGAGCACTTGATGCCTGTGGTTTTGGTAAAGCTGTCGAATTCTGATTGGGTACCCACGAATGTTGATACTTGCCCTATGTTTTGCTGTGCCCATAGCGCATACTGAGGATTGGAATTCCAGTTGCCGCCACACAATACTATGGCCTTGCCCTGTGGGCGCCCCACGTTAGCAGGAATGTCTAGCCAGCTTTTAAAGCGAGCCTGTTGCCATTGGGTCCAATGTATCTTTAGAACTTTACCAAAGCGGTCCATAGGGTGCATGTTAAACACATTGTCCTTGTCCACAGTATAGTCAACCTTGTCCAGGTCGTAGGTAACGATCTCGCCCGCCCAGGGCTCGACGCTTTTGATCCATTTTTGATTCTGGGTCAGCTTCTGGATGATCTCTAGGTCTTCTTGGTTTAGACGTCCTCGCCATTCTGGTTTGGCCGCTACTCCTGCATAGTAGATGCTTTTGGCATTGAGCAAGCCCATACCAATCCTAACGTGGCCCCCGCCCATGGCTCTAACATAAGCCAGACTTTGGATTACTTCCAAAGGGGTGCCCGATATTTTAAATGTGTTGACATCCGAATAGGTGTCGTTGAAGAAGGGGTTGTTTTCGTGTTTGTATTGTTCCATATAGGTATTTACGGCTCCGTCAATTTGTGTTATACTAGTCTTGAGTATAACATAACTATACAAAAGGAGTCAATAGACAACATGTACTTAAAACCAGGACCAAACTACAAAATGAGCAGACAGAACAAATGTTTCCTAGCATCTATTACAGATAAAGAAATGCGTGGACATGTCAAGCGAATGACCATACAAGCAGATCTACACTCACTCATAGTACCAAAGAAAGAGCGTAAGCCTCGCGGTAATACTCCAGATGTTCAAAACGATAGCGAAAACAGTTAAAACCCGCTATAATAGTAAAAATAGGTCATTTTTGGCCTATTCTTACCTTAGTATTAGAATATTGCATTAACTAAACTTACCCTTAAAAGGATTTGACACACAGACAGCAGTAAACAACCAAAGGAGGACAGATATATGTCTATAACACGCTCAGTCGTAATGGCGTTAGTAGCAGTATCGGCCCTGACCGTAATGGCACCCGGTCATGCCGAGGCCCCGACACAAGAGGGTCAATTCACAGTAGCATACAACTTTGTTGATGAAGCAAAGGATAAGCTACACTCAACAGTGGACACTCTAGTGAGTCCCATTGTTAATCCAAAAGAACTAGCCTGTCTAGCAAGGAATATATTCTATGAAGCAGGTAGCGAGCCCAAAGAGGGCAAGATAGCCGTAGGCCTAGTTACTCTAAATCGAGCTCAAGATGGAAGATTCTCACCTACTATATGTGGTGTAGTAAATCAGAAGTTAGTCGTCGATGTTCCCAAGACACAAACCGTGACCCGAGATGTAAAGGTAGGTTGGTTTGGAAAAACTGAACAGAAAACCGAACGCATGACTGTTTGGAACAAACTGGCAGTATGTCAATTCTCATGGAACTGCATGACAGTCAGCAAACCCAAGAGCTCGGATGAACGTTGGATCGAAAGTCAAGAAGTGGCTATGAATCTATTAGCTAACGAAGACTCGTATTCCGATATGCGTGACAAGTATTCGGATGCACTTTACTTTCATGCAACACGAATTCACCCTTCATGGGCTGGTCAGAAGCACAGGCTAGGCCGTATAGGTGGACATTTCTTTTACGGTGAAAGGGACGGAGCACGTACAGCCCAGGCAAACTAAATAACTGTATGCGCATCACCGAACTATTAACTGAAAAGAAACTCAAAGCCCCCACTCGTAGCCAATGCTCGGTGGGGCATTCACGATTATCCAATGTGCGTTATGCACAATGCGTTAGCAGGGGCTATGTTGCCCATGACTCCGATCACACAGACGGATCGGGTACACAGGGTAAGAAAGGTTCTGGAAAGCCCTTACGTGGCAAGAAAGTTAAAACAGCGCCAAATGGTCCTGTTAAAAACTATGGTGGAGATCACAGCTAATGTCAGACACAACTTCATCTACGTTTTCATGGACTGCCGTAGCAATCAATACAGCTACTAACACTTATTCCACTTCTAGCATCTTTATTCAATTTGCATTAAGTCATCCCTGCATGCAAGCATTGACACTAAACGGATCTCCCGTTTCAGGACAACAGATTATTGGAGTAATTAATAACACATCTAATCAAGACTTTTTTGATGTGCTGAAAATGGGCTCTACTAGACAAATGAAATTAGCTGATTGGTTAACTACTAGCCTTGTTGCCCAAGGGTACGATGCTAGCCAAGATATTTTTCTAGATCCAGGGTACGAAAATATCTATAGTGACTTTGTTGCACAAGATTGGATTAACAATAGTGCCAAATCTGTAGAATGGTTAGAGAACCAAGTAAACAGTTGTAACAGTAATACTGCGCAATTAACTACACTATTTGAAAATATCTTTATTCGACCGCTATTAACAGAATATAATATTCAAGCAAGGAACATATATTATCTAGTTCCACAAGGCGGAGATCAAACGATATATACTAAGGTAATCACACTAGGAGCATAATATGGGAACAGGTTCAGGAACGGGAACTACAGGCGGTCCAAATTGGCAAGCAGGTACTCCGAGCCCTAACACAGGCGCTTTTTATTCGGGAAACAGAATTAATGCCTCGGACATTAACAGTATTTGCAATGCTATTAATCAGTTTGCGAGCCATTATCATAGCTGGACTGATATCGAGCAAGAAGCTACATTTGGTAGTAATGGTGATAGGAACACTTATAGTGTTGCAAACAACACTAATGGCCCCGCACAGTCAATAAGTATAGGAACTGCTAGCTCAGGGCAACAAATTTCTGCGGCCGGAGTAAATGCCGCAATCAGTGTATTAAACACTATTGCTGGTCATACACACTACGAAAACGATAATACAACTAGATAATCACTATTAGTGATTTAAAAAAATATCAGCTTTAAATACAGCTGATATGAAACTTCCCAGCACACGATTTGTTATCACAGGCATGGGCCTAGTAAATTCACTAGGTTCTGGTGTTGATAATACCTTTACCAAATTGTTCAACAGTAAACAGCCCACCCCTAAGGTCGATAGTTGGGATACTCGTACAGATCCCGCCATGCTAGTCCATAGAGCCTTTGAGCTTCCCGATCTAGACCAATTAGAACAAACAGTTTATACAGAACACGAGTCACGCAATTGGCCCTTATTGACCAAGGCCGCAATGTTGGCCGTAGACGAAGCAGTTAGACAAAGTGGATTTACTACTACCAATGTAGCTACATTAATATCTAGTATCAGTGGCGGCAACGATGCTAGAAACATAGTCGAAATAGCTTACAATTCTGGCAAAACTAAAGCCAACCCATTTCAAACATTAGGCATTAGCTATGACTTTACTACGGGTGCAGTTGCGGCCAAATACGGGTGGCATGGTCCTAGCACAGTAATGGTTAGTGCATGTGCTACGGGAATCTACACTTTAGATTATGGCATTAAATGCTTAGCCGCAGGGGATTGTGACATAGCAGTTGTTGGTGGTACTGATGCTATGGTTGAAAAATACGATATGTACTTCTTCCAAGTTTTACGTGCATTGAGCAAGCGCGATGAAGATTATATTAGCCAACCCTTTAGCGATACACGTGATGGATTTATTTTAGGAGAAGGTGCAGGAGTTGTTGTGGTAGAAACTTTAGAACATGCACAGGCTAGAGGTGCTACTATTCTTGCTGAAATATGTGGCATAGGATTTTATACAGAAACCGCACATCCTACAAGTCCAACTGAAGATGGTATGGGAGCAACCAGTGCCACAGTTCAGGCATTAACTAGAAGTGGAGTTATTGAAGATGACATTGCATTTGTGTCGGCTCATGCAACATCTACACCTGCCGGAGATGTAATAGAATACGATGCTATGAACAAATTATTTCCCAATGCATATATTACTAGCAATAAAGGCCATATAGGTCATACAATGAGTGCTAGTGGTCTTATAGAACTTATATATGGAATTAAAAGTTTAGAAACTAAACAAGTGCCACCCGTGGCTAATTTTACCAGTTGTGAATTCGAAAAAGACATTACAATCGTAAAGTCTACTAAAACAATAACTAAATCTCATTTTGTTAAAAACTCCTACGGTTTTGGTGGTAAATGTTCGTCTGTTGTTGTCGGTATACCAGCATTTTAAAATCATTAAAGTAGCACTTATAAATACCGCTAATAATAAGGGGTTAAACAATGTTTTCACGTGAAAGACCTTCTAGACATAGAACGGGCAACTTAGAAAAAATAGAATATACATGGACAAAATCTTCACGTGATCTAGCCGTGTTAGTTGCTGTATGTTTAAAATATGATGAACATCAACATGTTGTAGGAACTTATAGTGCCTATAAACAAGCTGAAAAACTGCATTGTGACCCGGAACAGTTTGCCAAGGAAAATAATTGGTACGGTGATTTAGAATACGAAATAGCTGAACAAATTGATAATAATCCATTTGGACACTTTGATTTAGAAACCTACATTTCAATACACAACACTAGCATTAGGACACGAGCATAATGAGTAGACAGTTTATGCGTAATATTATCGAACGTACTGCCGTACGTGTCGATCCCCAGCAGGTGTTAGAAGAATGGAACGCTATCAAACATAACATGAGTAGAATGGGCATGCTGAATGCTTGTTTACCAAAAGAGGGAGTCGATCGCCTTAAGTATTTTTATATCGAAAACCCAAATGTTGTGCCTGAGATACAAGGAACTGTATTTGAAAAGTTTATTAGGTCTTTACCAATTAAAGTCAGTCGAGGAACATTTCTAAATCTAATTCCTAATCAGTGCCTTCGTTGGCATAGGGATCCTGATAACAAATATCATTTACACATTAATGATAATCCCGGTTGTTTCTTTTTTGATTTTGAAGAAACAGAAGTTTTTCCAACACGGGCTGACGGGTATGGTTATAGATATAACACAGCGGGTCGTTTTCATTCTGCTTTTAATTCTAGTTGTTTTGATAGAACGCACTTGGCTATCGCTGAATATCATTGTATAGACAGCAATCCAAACAAATTGTGGAGTCGAGATATTAGTATTGAGATTCCAAAAACAATTAAGTATCCGCCCAAGATTAGTCCAGGTGATAGCATCGAACAAGCATTTATGGTCAAGTGGGTTTCTAAAGTAGAACACAGCGGTTTCATGTTCAGCGGCTCAGCATCTGATGTTGACACAGAAGAGTCAACTACTAGAACATACACTTTAGAATTTATCGATGCGGATTATTGTAATCAAGTAACAGATGGAGAACTTGATATGATCAAATTATCTTTGTCTGCATTAGGAATAACAATGACCTATGGAGATGTAATTGATAGGCTATGTTGAATTTCCTATTAAAGTAACTCAAGAAGAAATAACTGCATTTTGTGCGATGGGAAACGATAGAAACCCACAGCATCGAGCAGATTCTGATAGAGTAGTAGTGCCTGGTTTATTAACCGCGGCCAAGGCATTGGGTGAAACAGATATTAATTATTTTACTGTTTGGTTAATTGAACAACAGTTTCGTTTTAAAAAATCTATATACTTAGACGAACCAATAACAGTAAGGCATACATTAATGAAAGAACGTAATACCAACAAAGGTATAATACAATATATTAATATCGATGTTAAAGTACATGAAGATATTAGATTTACAGGTAGTATGAAGATATTAAAGGTATCAATAAAATGAAAAAAACAGTAATAGTGCAACAGTTGCCTCATTATCCAACTCCTTGGGGAGATATACAAAATGCGTGGAATGTAGGGGGATTTTACAAGGGATTAGGTATATGGGAAGCAAGGGATTATTATCAAAGATTATCTTGTTTTTCAAAGAATAATTTTAATATCACTATAGGTAGAAATAAAACTAAAGAATCTACGCTAACGTTGTATCACTTCTTTAAACAACATCTGCCTAATAGAGAAAGACTTTCGATTGACATAGATATGCAGACTGCATTTGATTACTTAGATGAAGATCCTGCTAGCAGAAGTGTTGCCTTTGCTACAGTATTTGATGAAAATACTAATGTTGATAATCAATATATTACTAACAACAGTAGATGGATTACTCGATTGCTCGATAGTGAAAATAGGTTAGCACAAAATGAAGAGACAATAGAAGGTCATTTGAAATCAGAATTTGTCTACTTACCCGATCGTTCTTTGGTCAAATCGGGCTCTAGCAAAGTTTTAAGTATTGTATGGTTTTTCTTATATAGAACAGGAGAACTGCCTATCTATTATCTAGTGCCTAATCCAGACTTAACAGCTATTTCTCCGTATTTTGATACAGAGGAAGATGAAGAAGTTAGGTTTTGGACTACGGAGGCACATTTTGGGTCTATAGGAGACATAATCTTTAGACCCTCAATGAGCAAGAATATTGCCTATTTAGGTAATTCTAAAATTGTTGCGGGTGATAAGTTTTGGTTAAAACCATTCGGAAACAGCATTTTTCAGTGGCGCTATCAAGAAGAAGTTCCAAAAGTAAACATTAAAGTAATATCTAACCTAAATTGGACTAGAGATCCGGACAGTAATAAGGTATATTTTGAGTTTAAAGATGGACAAGAACAAGGGTATATACACATTAGATGGAATGAAAATACTGTTATGGGTCTTTCACAGACAGCTAGAAGTCTAGGTGGACTAGAAAACAAATGCGTAGTCACTTTAGATGTTTATCGAAATAGCAGTTATAAATACACTGGAGATTAATTATGGCTGATACAACTTCAACAAATACCGCAACAGTAGATGCACAGATCGTAACCGACGGAAACGTGGACGCTAACTATACTTCCGCACCTAATCAAGGCGTAAGCGTACCTGGAACTGTGGGGTCTGGACAACGTATTTCGGCTTCAACATTTGCCGCAATGGCAAACGTTCTTAATAATCTTGTAAATCATACTCACACTTATTATGATGATTTTACTACTGTTTGCGATTGTCAATGTCAATGTGATTGCACTCGTGGTACATTGTAATGGCAGAACATCCAATTGCCTGGATCAAAACTGAAGCACAAAAGAAAAGATTCCTAGATCATAAATCTAGTGTTAGTGTTTCAGAAGACGGATCCTTTGCATATCATAGCTCAAATATTATAACCCCTAAAGGGTTAGAAAAAACCAACAGACTTGTAAGCGTACTACCTAAGCCGACTGAACAAATATTAAGTTTTAAAGATAGTAAATTTTTGTTTCAAGATTTGAAGCAGATGAATTTAATATTAACCAATGCTTGTAATCTAAGTTGTACGTACTGTTACGAACAGCATAACAAAGACTTTGGTAGATTTACAAATGAAAGTCTACTAACGGCATTTAGATTCCTTAGAGACAGCAACCAAAGACAACGTAAAGTGTTTCAGTTCTTTGGCGGTGAGCCTTTGATACACAAAGAGCTAATACTTCAATTCTTAAAGACCAATGAACAAGAAATATCTCTAACCTGTACAGGAGAAACAAATACAGTAATTGGTCTGGTAACAAACGGTATTTTGTTAACAGATGAATTTATAAATGAATATTTTTCATACGACTTTACAGGAGTATTAATCAGTCTTGATACAAATCGCTCTGAAGTTGACCATAGAGAAATCGGGCAGAAGGATATCGATAAAGTAATGGACTGCATAAGTCGTATGCCCGCAGATGTTAAAGCCGCAAAACGTGTTACAATGAGGATTACTCTTGCTAGAGAAAATGCTCCTTATTTTAGAGACTTTGTTGACAATTTATATTCTAGAGGTATACGCAGAATAGTCGTTCATCCATTAGTATTAGATAGTGCTAGAGGATTCGTTCAATGGCGAGAAGAAGAATGGCAAAAACTGCACGATGATATAGTAGCAGTACTAGAAGAACACGAAGATATGACCATACACTTTTCAGAAGGGGTAGGACAGAAGGGCGAAGAAAACTGCATGATTGGTGCAGACATGATTGCTATTGATGGATCAGGTGACTTTAGCGGATGCTATTTCTTTACTAATCAAAAGGCAGGCCCTACAGGCGAAACAATATTAGGTAACCTTTGGCAAGACAAAATCTATATTGATAGATATAGAAACTTCCAAAAAGAATATGCTAAGATGTTTGAGGAAGAAGAACAATGTCAAACTTGTGATTACAAAAATGCCTGCTATCAATGTCCTGCTGGCAATTTGGACACAGGAACAAAAATGTTTCGTCCGGACGACATGTGTCAAAAAATTGTTAAGTTGTTTGTTGATCTGCAAGAAGACGTTGCTAAAAAACAGTTTAAATTGAAGTTTGAAAAGATTGTTTCTGCACAACAAACAATGGGCGAACATCCTGCATTTGTTAGAGGATTAAGTTATTTGTTATTTTATTATTTTTATAATTACCATCCTTCTTTAGATAAAGTGCATAACGGAATAGATGAAATTGATGATTATAGAAAACTATTATCACTGTGGCGTAAAATAATGAATCTAGAAATAAATCTTACCCAAGGTGCTAATAATTTTGTTAAAGAAATTGTAAGTTTAGTTGATGACAGTATTATGGAAATTAGTGATTTCTATTACTTTATTTTAGATAAAGGAAGCATAGCACCAACAGATAACAAAATGGATAGTCAAACACTAGATCCTGCTCAACGAGCATTTTTCTTAGGATTGTTGCATTTAATAATATTACAGTCTGAAACTAAAGCTCTTACAGAAACATTTAATCACAGGTTGATTAAAAATGTCAAGAATAAATCTAGTAAATCCTAATCCCTTAGATAAAATACGCATAGTTACAATATACCTAGGTAATAAATGTAACTTTGATTGTGTTTATTGCGATAGAGATTATATCGAGGACCTTGGTGGACAATCAGTAGGGCCTCGGCAAGTTGACAAACTAAAGAATTTCTTTCTTTGGGCAGAAAAACAAACAAATAGTATAACTAGAATCTCCTTTCATGGAGGTGAACCTCTGCTGTTTATTAAGCGGATGTATGAGATAATGGAATGGCTAGAACCTATTGCACGTAGGAATAACTGGCTAGTTAGCATGACTACAAATGGATCTTTGGTAGTGGAAAACAAAGAGTTCTTTGAAAAATATAAAGGTATACTGGCCGCAACAGTTAGTTATGATTTCATGTTCCAAGAGCAAAACAGAGAATCATTTGATGTTGAAGCTATGGCCAAGGTGCTAAATGAAAATTGCGAACAATGGAAATGGCAATGGGTTTTACCAATAGATGATCGTAGAAGTTTTAGTTTTAATAATATTGCTAATTTTGTCAATACCTGTTATACTACTAGATGTACTAGTGTAAACATAATTCCGCTAAGACATAAACGAGGAAAACAGAAATTCGATGTGATAGTTGACAACATTGATTTAAAACAGTTCTTTGAAGCATTTTTAGAGTTCTTACAAATACTCTATATTAAAAAAATTAATGTGTTCATAGATGGAAATTATCAGTTTATAGACAAGGCCTATTTTGCAGAACATAGTAAATTAATATTAGGGCCAGACGGTTATATCTATCCAGAATTTGAATGGTTAGAATATCGCAGAGACGAAGCTAGAACAGGACAGTGGGACACAGATACTCCTGTGGTTTGGAAAGACATAGGCGACGATGATAAGATATTGCCTTCATGCGTAACTTGTCCTAGTCGTGCTAGTTGTGGATTGAAGTATATGTATAAAATGTTTAACGAGGAACCTAAAGGCAATTGCAAGTATTTTTATCAGATAATGAACTTTGCAATCATGCATACGGATAAACTTAAACAACAAAAGAATTTAGTCGACTGGGTAGGTATTACAGAAGGATTTGAAATTAAACAATGATAGATGGGAATTTTGAAACAGCAATAGATCTCAATGAGTATTGGCTATCTCAGGATTCTCTATGTTCAATTAATTATGATATCTATTTTAGTTTGGGAACTAGATATTATTGTGATGCAGGTTGTAAAATCTGTTACATAGATAAAAATTTTAAACATCTTAAAAACAACCTACCTAGTTATTTTCCAGAAATAACCAGCAAAGCTGAACATTTTTGGCAAGATGCTTTTAGCAATTTTCTAGTTGTTAGCACAGCCGACGACATGATGTTCCTTAAACTAAACTATCCAAAACAATTTGCTTGGTATCAAGCACATGCTCACAATATGGAATATAGTTTTACAGACAATGCTATCTTTAGATCAGCTAGAATGATTAAAGATATAAAGTTTAAAAACATAGCCAGTATTAGTATTAGTTCTAAGTTTGCAGAAAGTGTTAATCAAAATAAATTGTTTGATGCACTATCTAAACTAAACGATGCAAGTCCTATTAGAAAAATCAAATTTGTTGATTGTGGAGATATAGAATCTCTAAAACCCGTTATTGAGTATGCTAATAAAAATGGCATGCGCAATATGGTACATCATGATTTTAGTGCCGAAAGACGAATACTAGAACATCAATGGGCAGAAGAACAAAACACATGGGTTGATAGCACAGATGACGGATTAATTCAAATACAGCGGGAAGCCCCGCATTTGTTTTATGATAGATTCTATTTTTCTAGCGATGATGCTAGCGATATAAGTGAAGAGCCTTGGTGGATCGTAGACGATTTATCACAGCCATTTAATAAAGATCTGTTGCTAATAAAGTTGATAGAAGGCAAACAGCGCCGTTATTTAAATTGGATTGAAAAAACAAATAATCCAAAGTTTCGAGAATATTTCAAATTAACTGATACATATAAAGTAAACTATGACTATAACTTTATTCCGGGAATAATGTTAAAACCATACACTAGATACTGTAACAGTCTTATAGAAAGCGGTTGGATTAAATGCAAATTTGGTCTGATCAAACCGGATCAAGTCAACGCAATTCCAATAATAGAGAAAAAATGAGTCTAAGCAAATTTAAACTAAAACAAAGCGGCAGAGTTGTTTACTATGATGTAGACAATAACACTCTCATAAACGATGCAGGAGAAACTGTAAGCCTTCCTGCCGAAAAACCGTTAGAGTTTTATGAAGAAGCCAAAAAGACACACGGGACTAGAAAGAAACATAATAAACCTGTTGCGTTGCGTATTTTATTTGGACATGCCTGTAACTATTCTTGCGATTATTGCATGCAGAAAGATATTGGAAACCCCGACGAACGCAGTAAGAATACTGCGTTAGATAAGTTCATAGAGTCTATAGATACATATTTGGATTTAGAAAACTTAGAAAGAATAGAACTATGGGGTGGCGAACCATTTTTGTACTGGAACGACATACAACCAGTAATGAAACATTTAGATGGTCCTAAAAGACATTTCTTTATCAGCACTAATGGAAGCCCACTAAGACAAAAACATGTAGACTTTTTCCAAAGCCTATCTGCTGTAGTAAACATAGGTATTAGTCATGACGGACCTGGACAGTTTATTCGAGGTGATGATATATTTGATAAAGAATCTGTTGCTGGTGCAATTAAAGCCATCGATGCACTATATCCTAAAGTACAGTATAGTTTTAATTGTGTGATCAGTAAACAAAATTATGATCTGTTTGCAATAAACAATTGGTTTAAAGTTGTTAGTGATCGCTTAGAATTAAAATTTCCTAGTTTAAGTTTTACATTAGGACGGACGTATGATGAAACAGATAGTCAAAACAGCACCAATCACGTAATGACCGGTGACGATACTTTAGAATTTAAGAAGATCATCAATAGATACTTAGATGCTCGCATAGAGCAATTACACAAACTAGGCAAAGGCAAAAACTTTCCTCTAATGGAGTCTAATCTTTTTGATAGTAGGACTGGAGCCGTACAATACGGATTAAGTATGAGGAATCAAATACCGGTTACTATGACTACCAACTGCGGAGCCGATGCGGGCGACGTGCTCAGTATAGATGTACAAGGAAACGTGAGACTTTGTCCTCATACAAATGAAAAGTATATTGCAGGAACTATTAATAATCTCAAAGGCATACGTATCGTACAGTTGGATCTAAATAGAAAAAAAACTCATTGTGCAGATTGTAACGTAAGAAGATTGTGCAAATCTAGTTGTCCTATTGAATTTCCAGACGAGGTTTTTTTAAAAAACTGTAGAAATGAAAAAGTCTATTACGGTGCTGTTCAAAATGCCGCACTGAAACTGTTGTTTGGCGAAGACGTTGAATTAGTAGAAACAGGGATACAAGATGCTAAAGATATCCAAAGTCAACCAGCATAAACACCTATTAGAAAACCATTCTCTATTGGTTACTAATACCATACAGTCTATCGACGACCTTAAAATCTTTATGGAGCATCATGTGTTTGCCGTTTGGGATTTTATGAGCTTGGCTAAGGCACTACAGCATCGTATATGTCCTAGCGGAGATCTGTGGTTACCTTCAGCAAGACAACGTAAACTAGGCAGGTTGATTAACGAAATAATATTATCAGAAGAAAGCGATATAGATCCTTTTCGTAATTCTCACATTAGTCACTTTGACCTATACTGCCAAACAATGGCAGAAATTGGCGCTGATACTAGACCCATAATGAAATTTTTAGAATCTGTTGAAAAAGAAGGAATAGATTTTGCTTTGATAGATTCTTTTATTCCGGACCCTAGTCAAGAATTTATGAGGACTACTTTTGATATCATACAAAGAGGAAAGGTACACGAAATAGCGGCGGCCTTTACTTACGGTAGAGAAACAGTAATACCTGCTATGTTTCAAAGATTAATTGCTCAGTTAGATCTTAATTCTATAGAAGCTAGTCGATTTGCATTTTATCTAGAAAGACACATTGAAGTAGATGGAGATAGTCACGGGCCAGCTTCTATCAACTTAGTAGAAGAACTATGCGAGAATCATCCTTTAAAAATAATTGAAGCAGAACATACCGCAATTACAGCTATAAAATCTAGAATAGCTTTTTGGGATAAGGTTGAAGAAACAATATTAACAAGAGACTGATATGTATAATGAACTGACAGAACATGGATTTGTTGTTATCCCAGATTTTTTTAATACACATGATTTGATCTTTTTGATCAAAGAATACATGAAAAGCAAGTCTACCCTTACTTTAAGTCCAGATACGGTAGTATTTCACGATGTTCCAGAATTTGTAGTCAAACAACTTGAGCCAAAGTTAAGAGATATTATCAAGCAATCTCCTGTTTATACAGATACGATTGTTCCGGGCGGGTTGTTTTCAGATACTACTATGATGAACTTAGATTGGCATCAGGATCACGGAACTTATCTATTCTTTAAGAATCATAATAGTGTATTAAAATTTTATATCCCTATTGTCAAACCCGACGTTGAAAAATCTGGACTGAGTGTTTTAAGTTATAAGACCTTGGCTGAATATGATTCTGCTGGCGCCGAAAGACTTAAAGGTAAAGGAGCTACACGTTTCTTTCCAGAGGGAAATCGTACAAAAGTAATAGAAGATGATATCAATCAAGAATGGTATCTAAATGTCAATATTGAAGATATTAAAATCTCTCCTAAAATCAAAGCAGGAGATCTATTGTTATGCAGGGGCGATATAATACATCGAACACAAGATGTCGATACGCACAGAGTAGCAATAGCATTACATTCACTAGATGGTAATATTAAAATCTCTATAGAAAACTTTATCCCGGACACTGAGGCCAAAGAAGAAATCTATAAAATCAATAAAGAGCTAATTGATGGATTCAAAAATAGATTTACTAAGATTGGTAAAAACGAAATGAATTTGTACGAGTGGTACACGTTCGATAGTTAGACTCTAAAACTTTCTCCGCAACCACACTTGTCACGTTCATTGGGGTTTTGGAATTCAAAACCCTCGTTGAGTCCGTTGCGAACCCAATCTACAACCATTCCGTCCATATAAGCTAGGCTCTTGTGGTCAACTAACACACAAAACTCGTTATGGGCAAAGTTGGTAACACCTGTTTCCGGAGTGTACTCGTCTACATATTCTAACACATAAGCTAGTCCAGAGCAACCGGTTGTTTTAACTCCTAAACGGATACCTGCCCCCTTACCACGTTGTGATAATAGCGATAAAACTTTCTTTTGGGCTTGCTCTGTTAGTGTAATCATGCTATTATTTAATATAAATACTGATGCAAGTCAACTATTTGAGTTGTTCAAACGTTATATTAGTACGAAGGAGTACTTATTATGAAAAAACTATTGTTACCAATTATTTTATCTGCAGGGTTAAGCATGTGCATGACATCATATGCTGAAGGTTGGCACCACGGTGGCGGACACTATGTTTATCGTCCAAATTATGGGTGGGTAGTGCCTACTGTAATCGGAGGTGTAATTGGATACGAGATAGCTCGTCCGGTCCAGCCAAACGTTGTTTACGTACAACCACAGCCTGTTTATCCTCCCCCAGCCGCTCCGGTGATGCCACAGCCTGCGGGCTATCATTGGGAAGCTATCCTTGATGCTAGTTGTAATTGTTACAAAACTGTACTAGTACCAAACTAATATGGCTTATTCAGACAAGGTAATTGATCATTACGAAAACCCACGCAACGTGGGTTCATTCCCTAAAGACGAAGAGGGAGTTGGCACAGGAATGGTAGGAGCACCTGCTTGTGGCGATGTAATGAAATTACAGATCAAAGTAAACAAAGAAGGAATTATAGAAGATGCACGATTCAAGACTTATGGATGCGGATCAGCAATTGCCTCCAGCTCATTGGTTACTGAATGGATCAAAGGAATGCACATCGACCAAGCGGGACTTCTTAAAAACAGTGACATCGCCGAAGAGCTGGCTCTTCCACCTGTTAAAATCCACTGCTCAATCCTCGCAGAGGACGCAATCAAAGCCGCAGTAGCAGATTATAAAAACAAAAATAATTGAAAAAAACCCTTTTCCCTACAGATATTTGGATCGACGATTGGGCTGACATAGAAACTGTTATAGTAGAAATGTCTTACCAATTGATGAAAGTTAATTTAGATCCGATGGCTTTGACTTCTAATGAAAGTCAAATATTTTTAAGAAGAATATTATCTTCTGCTAGAGAATATGCTATATCAGTTGGATACACAGATGGTTATATAGTGTTTAATAGAGCGTGGGCAAGAGTTATATCCGAGCCTACTCATTTTATACCTAATCATTGTCATCCAGGAGCATGGATGGTCGGAACATTCTACGTAACTGAAGGTGGGGGCGATATATGTTTTATAGATCCAAGGGGTTCCCAAGATTTTTATAGAGGTACAGTAACGGATTACAGAGGAGAAGTGCATGGAAATTGCACGGATTTTTATTACACTCCTCAAAAAATGCATGCAGTTCTATTCCCAGGTTATTTGATGCATATGGTTTTGCCCATAAATACGAATAAAGATCAACAACGGCTTAGACTTGCAATAAGTTGGAATTTAGAATATGAAAAAGTTGCAAAAGTTGGTTGGGATGAATCTTTAGTAATAAAAATATAATGGAACAAATAACAGTAACTCAATCGTGTATAGATAAAATAGCCGATCTGTTGGCAGAAGAAAATGATCCTAATTTAAAACTTCGATGTTTTGTGCAGGGCGGCGGTTGCTCAGGATTTCAATATGGCTTTACTTTTGACAGCGAAGTAAACGAAGATGATTTTGAAATCACAAAAGGTTCTATTACTGTTCTAATAGATTCTATGAGCCATCAATATCTTGTTGGAGCAACATTAGACTATAAAGAAGATATTCGCGGCAGTCAGTTTGTAATCCAAAATCCCAATGCCCAAACAACTTGTGGATGTGGTAGTTCATTCTCCGTGTAAGATGCTATACAAACAGCTAAACACCAAACCAATACAGCTAGGCGGCCGTAGTGTAGTAGATTACGATTTTGGAGAAGCCGCAATCCTAGTCCCAAATCCAGATTCCAAAGTATTTCTACATTGGTTAACGGATAAAGGCGCAATAAGATCAACATTTACAATGACTTACGCTACCAAAGTTAGCGGAAAAGTGCGCCTAACTAATGCAAAAGATACCCAAGTAAACATACAGGTCTTGACAGATTGGTAAAAATCTGCTATAATATTGTTATGTTCAATTAGAAAGGTATTCCATGTATCAAATAATTCAAGAGCTAGAAGCAGATAATTCACGTCTCGCCAAAGAAGCGATCATTGAACGTGAGAAAGATAACGTAGAATTATTAGAAGGGTTTCATATGGCCCTTAGCCCCTATATCACTTACGGAGTTAAGAAAGTTCCTAAGTTTAGCGGTCCTGATGGACAAGGTCTTCCTTGGGGCGCTTTCAAAGAACTATGTAATTTGTTAGCTACTCGACAATTAACAGGTGACGATGCTCGTAATGCAATTGAGTTAGCTCTAAGTGCAAGTACAAATGCACAATGGAATGATTGGTATCGCCGCATTCTTATTAAAGATTTGCGTTGCGGTGTAAGCGAAAAGACTATCAATAAGATTGTTAAGAACGCTATTCCTGTTTTTGAATGTATGTTAGCACACGATGGTGCCAATCACGAAAAGAAAATTATAGGAACCAAACTGCTCGAACCAAAACTCGACGGTGTTCGCTGTATTACGATTCTAAATTATGAAACTAAAACAGTTGTTCAATACACTCGTAATGGCAAAGTGTTAGAGAACTTTAGTCATATCGCAGATGCACTTTTAGCCAATATCGATGACTTTGGTCGAAGTTTTGTTTTCGACGGTGAAGTAGTATCTAGTTCATTCCAAACTTTAATGAAGCAGGTGCATCGTAAAGATGATGTGCAGGCAACTGATGCACGTCTAATGGTATTCGATGTGCTTCCTTTAAGTGAATTCCAAAAAGGCAAAAGCATTATGGGACAAAAGCGTCGTAGTGCGCTATTAAAGACATTTAAGCCTTTCTTTGACAAATGCGGCAATATAGATATTATCCCTCAAACAGAAGTCAATCTTGACGAATTTGTAGGTGAATTACAGTTCAAACAGTTCAATAAAGACGCAATCGAAGCAGGTTATGAAGGTATTATGATCAAGGATCCTAATGCTGTATATGAGTGCAAACGTAGCGTCAGCTGGCTCAAACAAAAGCCGTTTATCGAAGTTAGCTTAACTGTTACGGCAGTAGAAGAAGGTACAGGTAAAAACGAAGGCAAACTGGGAGCATTAATTTGCGAAGGTATTGATGATGGTAAAGCAATTAAAGTCAATGTTGGATCGGGCTTCACTGACGATCTCCGAGATGATATATGGATTAACAAAGATACTGTTGTTGGACAGGTGGTCGAAGTCCGAGCAGATGCGGCAACTAGGAATCAAGACAGTGAAGACATATACTCGCTACGGTTTCCTAGGTTCCTTCGATTCCGTGGTTTCGCAAAAGGTGAAAAAATCTAAAATGGATAAAGATGCTATAAAAGAACTGATGTTTGGCGGCGTACAAGAACTTATGCGGAATCGTAAGTTCTATTACTACAGTTCAGTCAGTTCTCATTATAGCCGCTGGACTGAAGAAGGTAAAGAAGCCCTGGCCGAATACATGTCATTAATGGCTATTAAAATGCTAGAAGCTGAAGAAGCAGAGCTTGACCAAAGAGCTAAAGATCTAGTAGTTAAAGGCTTAAAAGGGGAAAAGATTTAACGTGGGACAGTTAGTTAATATTACCAAAGTCGATGCTTTAATAGATCATTTTCCTTTAGATTCTATCGCAGAATTAATTGTAAAACTAAGATCAGTTAAAAAAAGAGATAACGTTGATGAGTTTAATCTTTGGGACGAAACTTTAGGTGATCCAACCTTTCAGACATTAAAGGAAAAGTTTTTAAGTATGGGCAACGAGCTTATGTCTCAAAACTCAAATACTAGATCTACCCTTAATTTAGAAAGAGCGTGGATTAATAGATATAAAGATGGTGAATACATTGCTCCGCATCATCACGGGTCTTCATTTATGATTGGTATACTGTATCTATATATAGACGAGGATGGTGGCGATTTGTTGATTCAAGATCCTTTGATTGCATACAGTTGGAAAAACATTGATGACAAGCGTAGATTTGGAAATTGCAGAGCAAGTATCCCTATTACACCAGTCACCGGCATGATGGTAGTAATGCCAGGATTTTTAATTCACAGTTCGGAACCTAAACCGGCTGGGAAACAAAGAATCGTACTTTCTACTAATTTTAGTGCAACATAACGGAGAAAAGAACTAAAGTGTCAAAAGAAGATGTCATACGATTGGAAGGAATCGTAGAAGAAGTATTACCAAATGCTATGTTTCGTATTATAACCACAGACGGTTACAAACTACTTGGCCATATATCTGGAAAGATGCGCCAAAATAGGATACAGATCCTACTTGGCGATCGAGTCAAAATAGAAGTTAGCCCATACGACCTAACTAAAGGCCGTATAGTTTATAGAGGTTAATAGCTGATATAATTTGCCCAATTTGGGTGTCTCAAATCAAACGGCAATTTCTTGCGTTTTTCAACTAATTCCCAATACGTTGGCCTGTAAGCCTTAACTTTAGGCTTCATCTTGCTATCGTGTCCCTTACGACTGTTGCATGGTCCGCAAGCAGTCACAGAGTTTTCCCACACTGATTTTCCGCCCTTGCTCACGGGTTGTACGTGATCTAGGGTAGCAGAGCGTCTATTAACGTCAGCACCGCAGTATTGACATCTATATCCGTCACGAAGAAACACATTTTGCTTAGAATAGCGAATGTTTGTCTTCTTTTTCATATACTCGCGGATAATAATCACCGATGGAACACGAGTTTCCCAGCGAGCTGAGCGCACGATCCAATCGTCGTGCCATTCCAGTACATCGGCCTTTTCTAAGACCATGTAACGGATGGCTTCTTGCCAGTTGATTACGCTTAATGGAAGCAAACTGATTGGTCCTCCGTCTGCGTTTAAGACTAGAGTATCGGACATGATATCAATATTTATTAGGGTTTAAAACAACCATTAGTATAACATCACAGCTTGATAAAATCAAGAGCTCAAAGCAATAAATACCTTGTATGAATCGCCCAAAGACCAAACTAAACGAAGTCTCAACAGACCCAAAAGCCATTAAGCAGGCTCGTGCTGTGCCCATTCCGCAGGAGCAAGTGGATCGTGGTATGCACTTTCTGCGCAGTCTAGCATTAGATATTCCCATGCAAACTGGCGGAAAAATAGACACAGAAACTAAAAAGATCGTTGAAACTAGAAGCCTAGAGGATATGCTAGAAGCACAGCTAGAAGCTCAGTCTCGTAAATTAGAAGAAGGCCCAGATGCACAGGATCATGTTAGTTTAGATATTCCTCTACTAATTAGACTATTCGAATTGATGAAAGAAGGCGTAAAAACAGACGTAGAATTACACAAGGTTGTTGAACGTATTTTGGCTATGAAAAGTCATGGCGTTCTAACAATGACAGATTACGAAAAGATCGCAGGGCCAAATAAGGAAGGACAGATTCCTGAGCCCAAAGATAAAGATGACGATAGTTTGTCGTCATTAAAAACATTGGCAGGAATAAAATAATATGCTACTTTACATTAACACAGGAACTTCTGCTAATCAAGGCAACGGCGATAACTTAAGAACAGCGTTTACAAAAGTAAACTCTATGTTCTCCGAAGTTTATACCGCATTAAAATTAGGTAACGAAACTGTTACAGATCAAGCCGCCGCGGCTTGGTTAAACCCATCTGATCATTACGGAGTTACCTACTATTATAATTCATCAACACACGAAATGCATTCGTCATTGTTGAGTGCAACTAATGTTACATTAGGCGGTGTTAAGATTGGTGCTGGTATCTTAGTAGATGGCAATGGTGTTATCAGCGTTCCACCAACATATACATTACCTGTTGCAACTACATCTACTCTAGGCGGTATTAAAGTTGGAACAGGATTGGCAATTGATCCAATCAGCTACAAATTAAGTAACTCGGGTGTATTAAGCTTCGATGGCCGTACAGGCAACATTACGTTGACCAGCAATGATGTTACCGGAGCATTATCATATACTCCTATAGATAGTTCATTGTTAGGACAACCAAACGGTGTGGCAACTTTAGATAGTTCAGGACATATTCCTGCTAGCTTAATAGGTGCAAACATAGTAGGTAGTTTAAATTATTCCGGTACATGGAACGCAAATTCAAATATTCCTGCACTGGCCAGCGGTGTTGGTACAAAAGGTACATACTATAAAGTATCTGTAGCAGGAACTACAAACATAGATGGCATTGCAATTTGGAACGTGGGTGATTTAATTGTATTCAACGGAGCTAGTTGGGACAAGTTTGATGGTATTACAGCGGAAGTTACAAGTGTTGCAGGACGAACTGGCGATGTGGTATTGAGCTACAGTGATATCGGTGGAAACATTCCACGTACAGCATTTAGCCTAACATCAACAGCAACTAACCTAGCATTAGGTACAATAAAATTAGGCAACGGTATATTTGCCGCGGCAGATGGAACGATTAGCGTTAATACAACAGCGGTAACTCCAGCAACAACATCAACCCTGGGCGTTATTAAAGTTGGTTCTGGATTAAGTGTTACTTCAGATGGCTTACTGACTGCCAATGTAAGCGGAACAGGTAACGCCGTATTCACAGCAAATGAAATTTCAACAACAGGAACAAATGATTTAGTCCTTGCACCAGGAAGCGGACTAGTCAAAGTTCTTTATACCATAGTAACTGAAGGCGGTAATAATTCAAGTGTGCTACGCACTAATCAATTCTTGAATGCAGGCCTAGCCACAGACTCCATTAACTTCAGTTTACGTATCGTAGGCGACAGCAACAACGGTACTACATTATTTGATGCAGGTGTTTATAATAGTCCTACAGCATTAACAGGGTGGTCTAGTAAGTTCTTAGTTAACAAAACTGGTGCAGTAACTATGCAGGGCAATTTACGTCTTGCAGGAGTTGGAACAAGTATTACATTCCCAGATGGTTCTACACAATCTACTGCGGTTTCACAATCAACCGCTACGACTACAAAGTTAGGTTCGGTTATTGTTGGTAACGGATTAGCAATTACAGCAGGCGGCATTCTAAGTTTAGCACAAGGAACGACTGGAGGAACTATTAGTAATTTAGGACCTTCTACAGTATCTTCAAGTACTAATCCCGGACAGCCTGGACAGGTTACATGGGACGGAAGTTATTTCTATATGTGCGTTGATATCAATACATGGATTAGAATACCGATTACACCTAGCGACGTACCAGGCGCTTGGTAAAATTAAATTATTAGGAAAATAAGATGGGCGTAAAGATTTCACAATTACCGTCGTTGGCAAGCACAAAAGTTACCTCAAGTGACTTATTGCCAATTGTAAACCAAACGGACCAAGGAACACATAACATTACTGTAGGAACCCTACGTACTGTTATAGAAAACAATTTGTCAACAGTTGCGGTTAGCGGTCAATACAGCGATCTATTGAACATTCCGGAAATGTTTGTATTAGAGCCAGCTCAGTCTAACTTGCTCGGTGGTATCAAAGTTGGCGCCAACCTATCTATTGCGATTGATGGAACTTTAAGTGCTGTTCCTGGATTCCAACAGATTAACGTTGGATCAGTTGCGTTGACTCAAACAACTAGTGCATTGTCTTTTATTGGACAAGGCGGTTTAACTATTACAGCTGATCCTGTTGCTAACACTATTACCTTTAATGGTAGTGGTGCCGGCGGCGGTGGAGGATCAGGCGGCGGCGGATCTGGTAATGTAGGCAATGGAACCAAAGGAACTCTTGCTGTATATTACAACACAACTACGGTAACTGGTACAAACATTACATTTGATGGAAACAATTTAGGTGTTCAAGGAATTTTAACTGCACCTGATATTATTACAACAAAATTAACAGCAACTACGATTACAAGTTCAGGCGACTTGGCCATTGCACCGGGAGGCAACTTAGATCTAACTAACAAGCGAATTCTAAACTTAGCTAGTCCTCAGAGTGCAGGTGATGCCGCTAATAAATCTTATGTTGACGGACAAAAAGCATTTGGAAAGATTGTAGTAGCAGGACAAAGTTTAGTAACAGCTAGCAGTAACACAGATTCGATTACTTTCGTTGGAGGAAACAACGTTCAATTGTTTACCAATCCAACCAATCGTTCAGTGACCATTGCAGTTAATAATACATTATCGTTTGCATTGTTACCGGCGAGTACAACAACGATCGGTGGTATCATTGTAGGTAGCGGGTTAAGCATTGATCCAAGCGGTGTGTTAAGCAACACAGCCGTTGTAAGCATAAGCACAGCTACAACAACCACAGCTGGTACAGTTATTGTGGGCAGTGGATTATCAATTAGCTCTGCTGGTACTTTAACTGCTTTGGCACAGGTATTAACAACTGCAACAGCAAATACATTAGGTGGTGTTAAGATTGGTGCTGGTGTGATAATCACATCAGACGGAACTATTGAAGTACCACAACAGAACTTATTGACAGCAACATCATTCTTATTGGGTGGTGTTAAAATTGGTTCTGGCATCTCAGCCGCAGTAGATGGAACCATTAGCGTGTCAGCAAATGGTTTGCCTGTTGCTACTACAGCAACCGCTGGTGTTATTAAAGTTGGTTATGGACTAAGTGCCACATCAGATGGTACATTGAATCTAGGTGCTAACGGTAACTTTACTGTTACAGGTAGCTTAATAGTTAACGGAAGTATTACAGCTACTAGCATTACAACAACAGGAACTGGCTTAACTATCATAGGTAGTGCCAACGATTTACAATTACAAGCAACAGGACAGGTAACATCAACTGCTCCTATACAAATTACTACAGCTACAGCAAGTACAAGTCCAATAACAGGTGCATTGATAGTTGGTTTATACGGAACTAACTCTGCAGGCGTTGGAGTTGCAGGTTCGATCTATACAGGTGCGGATTCTAACTTTAACGGAGTTACAGTAGGTGCTGGTGGAGGTAGTCAGGCTAATAACGTAGCAGTAGGTACTAACGCTCTTGCAAGAAACTCAAGTGGTCGATACATTACTGCTATAGGTGCTAGCGCATTGCAGTTTGTACAAACCAATGACAACGTTGGTGTTGGATACTCTGCAGGTATTGGATTAACTAACGGTACTCAAAATACCTTATTAGGTAACTACGCAGGTTCTCAACTACAAACAGGACAGAACAATATTGCTGTGGGTTTCCAAGCACAAGTAGGTACAGGCAACGGTTCAAACAACGTTGTTATCGGTGCTAACATATTAAACAATGCAGGCTCAGCAGTTAACAATAATATATTAATTGGTTCTAGCATACAAAATACAGTAAGTCGAGCTGGTGCAAATACTATTTCCATTGGTGCAGGCTCGTTGGGTAGCGCAACAGGAACTAACCTAGTGATGCTAGGTTATGGAGCAGGTAGTGCATTAACCTCAGCTTCTAATCAAGTTATTATAGGTGGATATGCTGGTAGCTCGATAGCGTCAGCACAGTACAATGGCTATGTAACTCTTTCAGATGGTGTTGGAAATCTAAAAGCACAGTGGGACGGCAGTGGCAATTTAACTAACGTAGGTAGTATCAATATTCAAAGTGCTTTGGGTTCGACTAACATTTACACAGGTGCATTAGTTGTTGCTGGTGGTGTTGGCGTACAAGGAACTCTGACAGCTAATATTATTAGTTCACCATCTATATATTCAAACGGTAGTCCTGTAGTTACAGTTGCTACATTGGGTAGTAGTGTTACTAGTGTCCAAGGCGGAACTGGTATTGGAGTCAGCACAACAACAGGTGCTGTTTTAATCAGTAGTAGCGCAACATTACAGATTGTAACAAACCTAGGTTATACAACTACAAATCAAATAAACATTACTAATGCTACGCCTTCTAATGCTTCAACAAGCGGTGCATTAACTGTAACAGGTGGTGTTGGTGTTGGCGGCAACTTGAACGTTGCTGGAACAGTTAACGCTTCTAACATCCAAGTTAATGGTTCACCGTTGAATACCGGATTCCAATTTGCTGGAAACTTTATTAGCATTGCAACATCGACACAATACGGTACATACGTTGCTACAATAACAAACGTTGGTGTTACAGATATACAAACTGCATTAACAAACGGTGTACAAGGTCTAGCGATAACTGGTGGAACACCTGTACAATTTACAGATACTGCTGGTAACTTTAAGATTGGTAAGCAGTATACTATTTTAACAACAGGTACTGTTGGTAACTATACAAACTTTACTGCTATCGGTTCTCCAACTAATAACGTAGGACAGCAGTTCTACGCAACTGGTGCGGGTAGTGGTGCAGGTACAGCATACTATCAAACTGGTAATACTGGATCGATTACTATTTCTAGCGTTGAAACAATCGATACTGTTACACAGCGTATGTACAACCAAGCTGGTTTTGCACGTATACAAAACATTCCACAGTTAACGATGACCAACATCTTAACTATTACTAACACTCAAACATCTACAAGTAGCTTTACTGGTGCTTTAACAGTCAATGGTGGTGTCGGTATTAACGGTAACGTTTACATTGGTTCTGCGGCTACCCCAACTAGCATTCTAGTAAACGGTTACCCATTAAGCACATCAACTGTGTTTAACGGTGGTACTATTACTAATAAGATGTATATTCAAAATGCCAGCACAAGTACAACAGTTAAAACAAACAACGCCCTTGCAGTTGATGGCGGTATATGGGCAGGTGCTTTCTACTTAAATGGTTATCCGTTGAGCACTAGTACAGTATGGTCTGGTGGTACTGTATCTGGTTCTGTTAATATCACAAATGGTACTACTGCGATCAATACAACAACTGGTGCACTTCAAGTCACTGGTGGTGTTGGTGTACAGGGTGCTATCTATGCTACTGGATTCTTTGACCAAGGTCAAAGACCGATTGGGGTGGGCCCAACTGTTAGTGTATTAGCAACTACTACTAACCAAGTTATTACTAGTGGATCTTTCCAAAAGGTAATATTTAATTCAGTCAACTGGGATACAAACAGCAACTCTTGGAAAACAGCTAGCGGTGGTTCTGGCGGCACTGGTAACTGCTGGATCCCAACTGTCCCTGGGTTCTATCAAATTTCCGCTAGTGTATCAGTTCCAAAATCATCCGCAACAGGTGTAACACAGTTGGCGATTTATAAGAATGGTGGACCATATAGACAGGGAAGTGTTATTCCAAACTCTGCGGCTAACTCCGGTACAGTGGTTGTATCTGCGGTAGTTGATATGCTAACAGCCGGTACAGACTATATTGAAATATGGTTGTATCAAAATACTGGTAATAGTTATACACTACCACAAAGTGCAGGTGGCGGAACCTACTTCACTGGTTGCTACCTAAGACCATACTCACTAGATTCAACATTCTAATATGTATAGATACTACGTTGTTGTTACTGATCCAGACCATAAGGATGATGTTCATATTGAATTAACATCACCATCTACTGGTGACTCTAATATACCTGATCGTCCTGTAGAATGTGTCAATCCTCGCCCACAAAGCGATCATAATGCTGAATATATCTTAACACCCGAAGAAGCAGAAGCATTAAAAAATGATCCTAGAATATGGGATGCACATAGAGATCCTTTAGAATTAGGTGCTAAGATTGTCCATCACAACATTGTAACTGGTACATTCAGCAAAGATACCACTAGGATCATTCCGCAAGAAAATAACTGGGGGTTAGCAAGATGTATCGCAACAGCAGATCCGTTTGGAGCCCAAACTACTTTAACAAATTTTAGTTATACCTTAGATGGTACAGGGGTTGATATTGTATTTCTAGATACAGGTATTTTAAAGTTCCATCCTGAATTTTCTGTTAACCCAGATGGCACGGGCGGCAGTCGTGTAGTTGATATAGATTGGAAACAGTTTGGTATTATGACTGGTAACCCCGGATCCAGTTGGATGGGTGATAGTGACGGACATGGTACTAATGTGGCCAGTATTGCGGCAGGAAATACCAACGGTTGGGCTAAAAAGGCCAATATCTACATGATTAATATCATAGATTCGACTATCAACTCTAATACCTATACTGATCCTTTATCTGCACTAGAAACAGTACAAGCATTTCACCTCGCTAAGACTCCAAATAAATTTGGGTGGAGGGCTCCTACTATATGCTCTCAAAGTTGGGGATATGATCAAGCATATACGAACATGACTGGTACTAACTATCAAGGTACCTTGCATCCTACTATTGGTCCAAATCCTATATACGGACAGATCCCACCATACGGAGGAACACTAGCCCAAGCAAGTCACGGAATTCGCGTTACTGCGATTGAAGCTCAAATCTTAGCATGCCAGAGATCGGGTATTATTTTTACAGCTTCTGCAGGTAACAATAGCATGAAAATAGATGTACCCGGCGGCGCTGATTATAATAACTATTGGATAGATTCTGGTAATAACAAATACTATTATCATCAAGGAACTACTCCTGGTGCCGCCACGGGAGTTATATGTGTAGGTGCGCTAAGTCAAGCAGGCGTTCCAGAGCATAAGATTTCTTTTAGTAGCACGGGTCCTAGAATAAACGTGTTTTCTCCCGGAAATTACATCATGGGAGCTTATAGTTCTAGTACCTATATTTTTAACGCTGTAGTGGACACACGTAGTTCAGTTAGCACAAGTACAGCAAACACAAATTTTTATCTTAATAAAATCTCAGGAACGAGTCAAGCATGCCCACAGGTAGCAGGTATTGTGGCATGTTTGATGCAGGCAAGACCATTTTACAATCAATCTATGGTCAATAACTGGATAGCACAGAATTCGACTCCAAATCTTTTAAATGAAACTTTTTATGGCGCCACCACTAGCACAGTATATCTTAACTATGCCAGCTTGCAAGGCGGTGCAAACGCTATTTTATATCAACCATTTAATGGTCCGAATCCAACAACTATCTCGACCTCCTAAGAAAAGAAATCTTTTAAATCCGGTAAATACTGGGTCCTAGGAGCCTTTTTAGAATGACCACAGCAACCAACAGAATAAGTTTTCAATACGTTAAAGTAGGTACAAGTACCTATTCAGGTAATGCAGATACCGTTAACGTAGCATTTAATAAAATCAATTCTAACTTTACTGCTATTGCTAATAGTCTCAGCAATATTTTAGTGCCTATTGCAAATCAATATACTACAGGAACAGTACGAGTAGGACAAGGTATAAACGTTACCCCAGACGGTGTTATCAGCATAGGACAAACAGTTCACGTTGGAGCCCCAGGACATTTAACAGGTTCGATAGGCGATTCTGCTGGCACACTAGATACAGACAACAATTTACTATATGTAAGCACAGGCAGTTTCAGTCCTAGTTTTGCGTTTAATCCTATATTTGATCCTACATTTGGCGGAACACAGCAGGGAACTGGTACCAATACCGCTACTGTTACAACAATTTCTACTGCATCGTTAGTTACATCATCGACTTACGTGCATGGTGCCGCACTTGGCGCATCTCAAAATTATATCTCAGGTACATGGGTAGTTTACGATACAAACTACAATGCTTATCCTGTAACAAATCTAGTTGTCCAACAAGGTACAACTCCTGTTACAATTTTGACATTAAACACAGCTACAGCAGTTAGCAGTTCGAGTGTTTATTATATTGCCACACAAGATATTTGGCACAGAGTTCCTTATTTAGATAACACTGGATTCCTACCAGTTGATGTTATTCCTCATCAAGTGGGCAATATTACATACAGTTACTCAACAATTACTCAAGCAGTTACCATTATTGGAACTACACAGGGTGATTTAACTTTACAACCAACTGGCCCAAATACTGTTGTTAACAGCAACTTAATCATCAATGGCGCACTAAACTTAAGTGCCCCATTAACTGTAAGCACAACAACTGCGGCCGCAGACTATACATTAAGTCCTATAGGAAATATCCTATTAACTCGTCCAGTTATTGCTTCTAGTGCTACAACTATACTTGGAACATTAATTGCCACTGCTACACTAACACATCAAATTGGTGGTATTAGTTTAGGGCCTATGATTGGCGCCAGCGGCGAATTGATTACTACAAATGTAAATCAACAAGACTTGTATATCTTACCTTACGGTGATTTAAACATCGGTGATTCAGGTAAAGCTGTTGTAACAAATATCTACGGTAATACAAACATTACAGGTAGTGGACTAATAACCGGAGACCTTATTGTTGATAACAATCTCCAGGCATTAGTATTCAAGATTCCTACGACAGATAATCACTTCCACCTATTACAAAATACAGGAACACACGATCTACAAGTAGTATCTGTAGGCAACACATATTTTAATGTTGGTGGTTCATACTTTAAAGTTAATGCAAGAATCCTTGCACCTTCATTTACTGGCCCAGCTGATACTCCGGTATCAATGCCTCTCGGTGCTACTATTAATAATGGTGCAACATTTGATAGCGCATTAACAATTCAGTCAAGCAACATTACAGCAAGTAATGGTAACACATTGACTCTAACAAGTGGTGCAAGTAGTACAGATAGTATAGTTGTTCAAACAAATAATTCATTTGGTACTATTACATTAACTGCTTCTAATGCCAGTGCAGTATTTGGTTCTGGAATTCAATTGACTGGTAACAGTAACTCTAGTCAACTAGATATCACTGATAGCGTATATGTTAAATCTGGATCTAGCACATGGAAATTTGATCAGTATGGTCGTATCATATTCCCAAATAACACCATACAGGTTACCGCGTTTACTGCCGATCCAACATTAGATGGCTTGACCGTAACTAATATTACAACATTAAATCAAGTTACAGTACAGACAACAGCTACAGTGAACGGTCAGTTGTTTGTAAACAACACAGCAACAATTAGCCAAAACTTGTTTGTATCAGGTAGTGCAACTATTAGCGGAAACTTAACAGTATTAGGTGCTAGCACAATAGTAAACTCAACAAGCACAGCGGTACAGGACGCAGTTATTGATATTGGTGGCGGTCCTAACGGAACAATGCTAACTGCTAACGATGGCTTAGACAAAGGTCTCGTTCTTCATTATTTTAGAACACAGGCTACACGCATGTTCCTAGGACGTGATGCAGTTAGTGGTAGACTACAATTACGTGATAATATTGATCCAGGAGTTGGACCATCTGCAAACAGTGATTTTACTTCAGGCGGTGTTTGGGGTGGAGCTACTTTTGGTAGCTTGATCCTAGCTGGCGGACAAAATGCAACAGGATACAACAATGGCACAGGCGACTTGCAAATTGCAGGTGGTGCGGCCATTAGCGGTGACTTATGGGTTGGTGGTAGCCTAAATCTACAAGGAGGCGACATCACTATTGGTAGTGCTACATTTGACAATGGATTAACTGTTGCAGGTAGCGCAAGTCCTAATACAAAATTCTTCACTGTTAACACAGGCGGAATAACGCCAAGCAATACTTTTGTTGTAGATAGTGCAACAGGTAATACACAGATTTTTGGAACATTACAGGTTAATGGTACAGGATTAATTTCCGGTGCAGTCAACCTACAAAACACGTTGAGTGTTGCTAATGATTTCAGCGTAAACACAAACAAATTCACAGTAGCCAGTGCAACAGGTAATGCTTTAATTGCTGGAACATTGGGAGTAACTGGTGCAGTCAACCTAAGTAACAACTTAAACGTTGGTGGTACTTTTGACATAGGTAACAATAAGTTCTTAGTTGTAGCTAGTTCTGGTAATACAAGTATCGCAGGTAATATTGTTTCAAGTGGAACATTTGCTCTAGCTAGTGATTTCAACGTTAACGTTAACAAATTTAATGTACAAGGTTCTACAGGTAACACAGGTGTTGCCGGAACATTGAACGTAACTGGTGCAACAGGACTATTAAGCACATTAAACGTAACTGGTGCTACACAGCTTTCATCAACATTGAATGTAACTGGCAATTTAGACGTAGGCGCTAATGTGTTTACAGTCAACAGCGCAAATGGAAATACAGTAGTACAAGGTACATTAACAGTAACTAACTCTGTGTTGTTTAACAGCGGTCTAACAGTACAAGGTGCCGCATACTTAAATTCACTAGCCAACGTAGCAGGTAATTTCTCTGTTAACACAAATCAATTCACAGTATCTAGTGTAGATGGTAGCATTGCTACTAATGGTAATGCCAATGTAAATGGTAACTTAATATTACAAGGTACAGCTACCGTATATGGTTCTTTAGGAGTATCGCAAGCTGTTACATTAAATTCAACTCTAGCAGTTGCCAGTGATTTTAATGTTAATTCAGGGTTATTTACAGTTACAGCATTGAATGGTAACACAGGTATCGCAGGTACACTATCTGTAACTGGAGCAAGCTCATTAAGTAATTCTTTATACGTTGTAGGCGCTGTTACATTGAACAGCGGACAGACTGTACAAGGACAAGTAGCATTTAACAATCCAACAAACAGTTCTAATACACAAACAGGTTCATTGGTTGTAGCTGGCGGTGTTGGTATTGGACAAAATGTAAACATTGGTGGAAGCCTATATGTTTCTAACGGTATCATATTTGGTGCTGGCGTACAAATGGCTGGTAGTTTACAACTAGCAGGCAATAAATTTACAGTAAGTTCTTCAACAGGTAACACAGTTATCGCAGGAACATTACAGTTAGGCAGTGACTTTGCAATCAATACAAATCAATTCACAGTACAAGGGTCTACTGGTAATACATACGTTGGTGGCACACTACAGATCAATAACAATACAACTATTGCTGGTACAGAAATCATTACTGGACCAAATAGTGTTGCTAATACATTAGTTGTTAAAGGGTTTACAACAGGCGATCAAATACTAATAGGAACAAATCCTACAGCAGGACAAGGTATTAAGCTATCTATTTCAAATGCCGCAAATAGTGCGTATGCGCCGCTTAACATATATTCTAGCGCAGTTAACTACAACCTAAATGGTAATCCACAATTAACAATTAGTTCAACTGGTGTTGTTAATATGCTAAGTGCTACTGCTAGCACAAGTACTAACACCGGTGCTTTACAAGTAACTGGCGGAGTTGGTATAGGTGGATCTGCAAACATAGGTGGATCTGCAACAGTTGGTGGAAGCCTAATAGTAACAAACAATGTTCAAGCAGTACAAGGACAATTTAGCGGTAACGTAACTGATAATAATCAACGTGTTCTAGTTAATGTTGTACCAAGTGGTAGCAGTGGCATTAATATCAGCAACCTAACTAAGACAGGTAGTACAGTAACATTTACAATTAACAACTTGGGTGTTAACACATTAGCTGGAACAACAAATAATATTGTTGTTAGTCAGTCAACAGGATCAGTAACAGTCAATCTAGGCACTACAGGTACAGCAGGAACTTATGCTTATGCAAGTAGCCTAACAACAGATCAATTTGGTCGCGTTCTCAGTGTAACTGCTAATACAGCGACAGGTACTGGTCCTAGTGTATTGGCAACAAGTCCTACAGTTAACACTCCTACAATAGTTGGTCAATTTACTGCAACAGGATATACAGGTTATCTATACGGTAACGGTAGTGGCGCAGTAACAGCAAGCACAACATTGCCAGGAGCAGTTGTGACTGGTACAGTTCCAGCCGCATACACAGCTACAGTCTTAACAGCTACACAAAACTTTAGCCTAAGTGGAGACGTAAGTAGTCCAACAGTTGGATTTAACGGTACGGCAGGTGTTATCCTTAATGCCACATTGGCTACTGTTACACAAGGTAGTGGCAATAATTTTGTTAAGATAGCGTTAGATACTAAGGGTCGCGTAGTTGGTAACTCAGCAGTTACAGCGTTAGATGTTGTTAACACTATCGGTGCAACATCAGTACAAAATGCTAGCCAACTATTAACATCAGTTGCTACATCAAATACAAATTTCTATAGTTCATTTGTTTTAGGTAACAGCAGTTATCAAACAAATTGGGTATATCCTGGACATACATTCAATCCTGGCACAGGTGTACTAACATCACCCGCTATGGCAGTAACAGCTACTACAGCCGCTAGTTCAACTAGCTCAGGTGCTTTACAAGTAGCAGGCGGTGTTGGCATAGGTGGCGCACTATGGGTAGGCGGTTCAACATATATTGCGGGCGATTTGATCGTCGACGGTAATCAAACATTTGTTAACTCAACAAACATCCAAACAGGCGATGTAGGTTTATACTTGTCAACAGCAAGCATCAATGCCGCAATAGCAGTTAATTCTGGTATCTATATCGGTCCAACTAGCCAAGTATATGCTAGCTTTACATTTGATGGAAACTCGGGTAGTCCTACTCCAGCAGGATGGAAGAGCTCCGCTAGTATCAATCCAACAGTCAATGGGTATTTTGGTTTAGGTACTGGTGCACTACAGTGGGCAAACCTATATGCTACGCAAGTATATGATAACAATAATCGTGTACTAACAAATATTTCTCAAGGTACTGGTACTGTTATTGTTTCAACAGGTGCTACAACTAAAGCCATCTATCTAAGTCCAGCTACAACTTCAGTAATGGGTGGAGTTAAAATTGGAACAGGTCTAAGTGTTGCAGTAGATGGTACATTAAGTACAAACGCTAGTGCGATTGCTACAGCAACAAATACATCGTTGGGTGTTATTAAAGTAGGTAGTTATCTATTAGCTAGCGGAGATGGTTCTGTATATCTACCACAACCTATCTATACAACAGCAACAGTTACATTCAGTACAGCAACAGTTACGAACGGGTTGACTGTTAATAATTTAACTGCCAACAGCTCAATATCAGTAGCAGGACAACTGACTATTGCAGGTTCAACTCTAGAAGCTAGCAACGGAACTAACTTGACATTAGATAGTGGTTCTTCCGCAGGCGATGGCATATCTATTAACTTATTAAATGCCACAGGCTCATTGAGTTTGTTAGACGCTGTAGGAGATGGTCTACAAATATCCCCAGGCGAAATACAACTAACAGGTGGTAACGGCAGTAGCGTACTATTAATGGGAACTTCTAATGTTACCCTTCAAGCACAGTCTACACAAGTTAATCCGTGGGCGTTTGGTGCTAAAGCAATAACATTCCCAGATTTATCTGTACAAATAGGTGCGGCAATAAGCGCAACAGTTACAGCTACTAACCTAGCATTAGGCTACGTTAAACTAGGTAACAACGTTTACGGCGCCGGCGATGGAACTATTAGTGTGCATACAGCTACTAACGCGGCCGCAGGTGCTGTTAAGATTGGTGCAGGCATCTATGTATCCGCAGACGGTACAATCAGTATTCCAGCAGGCGGTGGCGGTGTTGCAAGCATTTCAGCAGGTACTGGCACACACATTACAGCGTCAACAGGTAACGTTGTTATCTATGTTGGCCAAGCAGTTGAAACAACTAGCGCAGTAACATTTGGTAGCGTAACATCAACAGGCAACGTAACAGACAACGGTAACAGAGTTATTACAAGTGTAACTCCAACAGCTGGTGGTGCAATTAACATCAGCAACTTAACAAGTTCTGGTCCAAGTGCATCGTTTACAATCAACAATTTGGGTGTAACTAGTTTAACTGGTAGCACAAACATTAACGTAAGTCAGTCAACTGGTTCTGTTACTGTTAGCCATAATACATTCAGCAACTTTGTTGTTGGTAACGTAACATCAACAGGTACAGTTGCGGCTCCTACAATTAATGATAACGGCAACCGAGTTATTACAAGTGTGACTCCAACTGCTGGTACAGCAATTAATATTAGCTCTGTAACAACTACAGGCCCTGCAAGTAGCTTTACTATCAATAACTTAGGTGTAACAGCTTTAACAGGTGCTCCAACTATTAAAGTTTCAGCAAGCACCGGATCTATTACAATTACAGACGTAGGTGTAACAGCAATCCAACCAGGCACTGGTATTACAGTCAATGCTAATACAGGAAGTGTAACAGTAACCAACGCAGGTGTACTGACATTTAACGGCAGTTCCGGCAACGTATTTGGTGTTGGATCTGCAACAGCAGGAACAGGTATATCTGTAAGTGCTTCAACAGGATCTGTAACAATTACCAATACTGGTGTTACAGCATTCAATGGTGCTACAGGAAGCATACTAGGTGTTAACTCTGTTAACGCAGGCACTAACGTTGCGGTATCTGCAACTACTGGTTCAGTAACTGTTAGCGTACCTAACATTGGTGTTACAGCAGTTAACGGATCAACTGGCTCAGTATTAGTTGTAAGTTCTGTAACAGCAGGCACAGGTATCAATCTAAGTGCAAGTACTGGTTCTGTAACAATTACTAATATTGGTGTACAAACAATCACAGGTACTGCTAATCAGGTAATAGTTAACGCTAATACAGGAAGTGTAACATTAACTACTCCACAGAATATTGGTACAAACAGTAGTCCAACATTCTTAGGCCTAACAACAACTGGTACAGTTTCATTAACTGGTGGTCAAGTTACAATTGGCGCAGGCACAGCAGGTACGATTGATAACATGGTTATTGGTGCAACTACAGCTACTACTGCTCGAGTTACAGGATTAACAGTTGGCTATGCAAGCGTAACATCTACACCATTTACTGCTACTAACAGCACATATATAATCGGAGTCAACCACACCGGTGCAACTGCAATTACATTGCCAACTAACACAGCCGGTAGATCGATTACAATTAAAGATGAAAGCGGTGCGGCCTCTACTAACCCAATCACAATTACTCCTCCATCGGGAACTATTGATGGGCAGGCTAGTTTGACTCTAGCAATAAACTACGGTGCATACTCATTGTATTGCAGTGGTTCTAACTGGTTTATAATTTAAGGAATAGATAAGAATGTCATACTCACCACAATCGTTTTTAACAGCTACATCAACTTCTCTAGGTGGAGTTGAAGTAGGATCAGGATTATCTATTACAGGTGCTGGTCTTATAAGTAACGCAGGTGTTACTGGAATAACAGGTGCGGCTACTATTAAAGTCAGTGCGGCAACTGGTCCTGTTACAATTACAGACGTTGGTGTGTTTTCTGTTAGTGCTGGAACAGGCATCTCAGTAAATCAAAGCACAGGTAGCGTTATTGTAACCAATGCAGGTGTCACAGCATTTAACGGAAGCACAGGTGCAGTATTGGGAGTCGCTAGCATTACAGGTACAAGCAATCAAATTACAGCAAGCGCAAGCACTGGAGCAGTTACATTAAGTCTACCCCAGTCTATTAATACAACCAATACTCCGCAGTTTGCCGGGTTAAAATTAACTGGTGTGTTCACAGCAACTAACTCAGTTGAATTATACACTAGTCCTAGTATCAGTGCTAATGCAGTAACTCTTGATTTTACAACAGGCAACATATTTGCTTTAGCTAGTAATGCGGCCAATATCACTGCTAACTATACAAACGTTCCTACCACAACAGGACAAGTTATTGCTACATCATTGATTATTACACAAGGTGCAACCGCATATATTCCAAGCGCAGTTAATATTAACACAGTAAGCCAAACTATCAAATGGCAGGGCGGAACACCTCCAACAGGCAACATTAATAAGACCGATATTGTAAGTTTCACATTCATTTGTAACGGAACTACTACTCCTACCGTCATTGGTAGTTTATCAACTTACGGATAATCTATGCCTAGACTAGGACAATTTACAGCTAGATCCTTGCATGGAGTAGGAGCATCGATAACCGTTATTAGCGATTCTAGAAGTAGCACTTTCTTTTTTAATCTTTTTCAAACCCCGTTAGGTCAAGTAACCGGTGCTAGTATTGGTTATCCAAATATAGTATTGGATTCTGCTGAACGAATATATAATATAAGTAGTAATGGTACAAATTTATCAAGTTTTTATTCCGCTGGAACAGAAGGGTTAGTTTCTGTATTTGATTCATCAGGAAATTTAATTCAATCAAATAGCTATGATGGAACTCGAACAGATAGTGTTAGGTATCAATTTGGCATTACCCCAGTCACATCTTATTGGAATACTAGCGATAGTCGACTATACACTTTTAATACTAGCAACGCAAGCGGCGGCAGTAGTCAAATTAGTAGAAATGCCATTTTTTACTCTATGTCAACTTCTTCTGCGGTTCCAATTAATCTTACCAGTATTCAAGTACAAGTAGGTGGTATAGCTGTAGATACTTTTTCACGCGGGCTAGCATATTACAATCCTACAAATAATTTTTATGCATCTGTAAATTTAACAGATCCTACATCATCTAAACAAGTAGCAGGCATGTTACTTATGAGTGCAACTGCAACTACTGTTGCATCAACATTTAAGACATTTTTCAGATTTAACACACAAACTTCTTGGGATCACGTAACAGGACCTGTGTGCTATAACGCTACATCTAATAGCGCCTATGTGTTAGGATCTGCATTTAATTCAAATACATACAATAGCGGAACTTTATATCTAAATCAACTTTCTATTGGATCGGCTTCGATTGCATCTACGCAACTTATAGATTTGATATCTTCTGGATTCAGTTCCTATTGGAACTTAGGTATGGTTTTTTTAAATCCAAATACCATAGTAAATCTAGCTGTTGATAACACAAATAATGTGTACGTACTTGTTGGTGTAAGTCCTATTGCAAGCGGATTTAATACCAATTATGCTTTTGTATTATTAAAAATTAATGCTGGGGTGTTGTTATGGACAAAATTAATCAGTCCGCAAAATGGAACACCTTCTAATTCAAGTGCCAATTTAATCTTTGGATCTGATGGATATTTGTATATGTCATTTGATGTCTACGATTCCACTGAAACTTTAGAAAGTTCTATCTATTTTTATAAATTTGACACTTCTGGAAACGTAGTATGGCAAAGAAATTTATCTAATATATCTGGAGCATCGGATACCGCAGGCGTAGATTATTTTACAACAATGTGTTCATTAACACAGGGTTCTTCTAGCGGTAATCTATACGCGGCAATGAATATTAATTTTGCTGTTACTGCAACTATGCCTGTATTACTCCCGTCTGATAGTGTAACACCGTTATTTGCTCGCGCAAGCCAATATAGTGCTATTGTAAAAATACCTAGTGACGGTAGTGGAGTTAGCACAACCGCTTATGGTAATTTTTTAAAGTATCGTAATAATAATCCTTACGGATATACTGTCTCAACTCTTAGCAATACCTGGACATCTTTGACTACTGTTTCCACAATACCTTATACATATAGTGGTCTTCTTATAACCGATGTTACTACATTTAATGCAACATCTGCTACTAGTGTTTCTGCATTTAGTGCCGCACGAGCAAACAAAACAGGATTAACAACATTGTCTACATGGCAAGGAACTGTATTCTATGCCTACAACGGAACTAACACCGTTAGATCGTTAGACAGCGGTAATACTTGGTCAAATTATGGTACGGGTCTAGCAAACTATAAAACAGGATGGTCTACGATACAAGAAGAACAGTATATGATGGTTGCAGATAATTCAAACAATATTCACTGGACCACCTCTACAAATATAAGAACTGGCTTGTCTTGGTTTACTGCAACTATAACAAGTCCGGTAGTAGGAAGTATTACAAAATTACATGGTTCCACATACGGTATTCTAGGTGTTGCGTTAGTACCGAGTTCGTCAACTGTTTATATTAGCACAACTAATCCACCAACAACTTGGTCAAAATTATCTGGATATTGCCCAGATGCGGTATGTAGTTCCAATTTTTATATGGTAGGTGTCAGTAATACCGGAACTACAGGTGCATATCTTTCAGAGTTGAGTCCCACAGCGTGGACCCTAATTACCCAAATTTATGCCAGCAAATTAATTTCACAAAATAGTGCATATTGGGTTAGTGTAAGTGATACTGGATATGGGCAATCTATGCCATTAGGAACACCCTCTGCCTGGACAGATCTAGGAAGAATAACCTCAGACGGCGTAACGTTTGTCGGTCTACAAGCAGGATATTATACTCCATTATTACTAGTTGGGTATAGCGGATACACTACAAACGTGTACATGATAGGGTTTGACAATAATTCTAATACACTTACTGGAATTAATAGTAAAATTTCTACGATTGCTAATTTTCAAGTTCAGCACTTTACGCAAAACTCGGGAGTTTTCTTAATGTCGGGCGTCAACAGTTCGAGTGTATCACAAATATATGTATCGTATGATTTTGGATACAATTGGACCTTACAAACTAATACCAACGGGCCGACGGGTACTAATGTTACTAGCATAATTGGTAAGAATAACTGGTCTCAATATTAACCTAGCTTTAAATTCCCCAGTTTTACCATAAATACTGTTTAGTTAAGCTAGCCGCGAGCAGAATTTTAGGTAAAAAACACTATGACAACAAGAATATTTCAAGGTAAACTAGTAGAAGAAACAGATATCGGTATTGTACTGCGTCCCGGTGAAATATCAGTAGATACTAACACTGGTTTGCTTTATATTCATGACGGTACAACTCCGGGTGGTAAACCAATATTACAGGGTGCTGTAGGACCAACAGGTCCGCAAGGCCCAGTAGGCCCGCAAGGCCCTGCAGGACAACAAGGTAGTCAAGGTCAGGGCGGAAGTGGCGGTACAGGAACTAACTATGGTATTGTTACTTCTAGTACAGAAATTGTTATTACTACAGACTACCTAGGACAACAAAGTGGGTTGTTAGGGCATATTCTTAATATTCCTCTGAACACACTTAATCAAGAAATTCAATCAGGTTGGACAGTACTATTTGCTGATGGTCAAACAACAGCAACAGTAGGTTCCGCATATACAAACGGCGACCACATTACTCTAAACCTAAACGTACCAGGTGGCAGTATATTTGTACAGCCAGCATATCCTATCACAGTTATTGGTACTACAACACTAGGTGCAACAGCTACCAACGTTGTTATTCCTGGCTTTGGACTCGTACTAAATTCAGATGGTACTCTAAGCGTAAATTCTGCAACCATCCAAGGCCTGCTACCTGTATTTGAAATTTCAGGTAATCCTGGCATTACTACTATTGATAATAATTTACAAGTTATGGGTGTTGTGGCGGCCACAGCAGTAACAGTCAGCAACTTTATTTCATTCCCAGATGGCACTGTTCAAACAACAGCCGCACTAAGTGGTAGTCTAGGATTTGGTCTACAACGAAACGGCGATGGAACTATCAGTGTTAATTCTACTACAATCCAAACACTACTGCCTATCTTAGAAATCGCACAAAACAGCACATCAACAACTGTTATTGACAACAATACAATCATTCAAGGTGTGCTAGGAGCACATGCTCTAACAGTTACCAATGCTATCTACTTCCCAGATGGCACAGTACAAACAACAGCCGGTGGCGGTAGTGGCGGTACTGGTAATGGTTGGGAACTAACATCAGGTACACATGTACTAAGCCTAAATTCTGCCGGTACAGTTTCTATTCCAAATATATTTCCAAGATCGTTTGTGGCAATATTTGATGGCGACCATTATCACATACCAGGAGGCTTTAGAGCATTTGGCGGTGGTGGTGGCGAAGGCGGTGGTGGGTATTATACAGCCACAGTTACCTTCTCAATAGTCAACGGCGCAGTTGATACAAGTATAACACCAATTCCTAATCCAAGCAATCCTGGATATGTATCAGGCGACTATTTCAACTTTACAGAAGCAGATCACGGCATTCCTGGATATGTCATTTCTATTGAATTCCAAAACGCTTATACAGACCCAGTTGAACTTGCTGTTAGTCCACCTCCAGGACTGAATCTAGGTGCCGCATTAGTATTTCCAGACAGTTCAATACAGACTACAGCATTCACTGGCACAGCAACATCGTTAGCCAACGGTGGACCTAGCGTCACAGTAGACAATTACGGTAATCTCACTGCTCCGGGTAATGTAACTGCGGCTGGATTCGTTACTACTGGAAGTATTGTTATACCTAATAATGGATCAGCAGGTAGTATCTACTCACAAAACGGTTTAGGTAATATATATTTTAATACCGATAATAGTCTCTTATTCATCATAACAGGAACTTACCAAACTTCATTTAATGCCGATGGTACTACACAGTTAGGCGGGGGATATATATTCCCTAACACACAAGGAACTCAAGGACAGGTATTAGTCTATGACCCAGCCGGCAATGGCGACTATAAACTAAGATGGCAAAATGGCACATCGATTATTCAATCATCAACAGCACCAGCAACAACTTCGACCAGCACCCTATGGTATGATACAGTGGGTGGACGTAGTTATGTTTATTTTGACAATTCATGGGTTGACGCAAGTCCTATAGCAACAGCTTCTGCAACTACATCAACTCTAGTCAATGGCAGTTATCACTTTACACTAGGTGTCGATGGTACTATAAACTTCAGTCCAGCAAGCAACGGCAAGGGTGTACTACAAACTACAGCCGATCTATGGTTTAATGCCAACGGTGCAGTATACAACTTTGGCGCAGATGGTAGTCTAACATTCCCAGACAATACACACCAAACCACAGCATATCCTGGAACTAAAATTGGTGGCGCTGTCAACATTGGTACAACAAGCAGTAATATCTTTATACCAAATACAAACACTCAAGCCCTAGGATTAATAAACAGTCTAGCCGGTGTTTATATTGAAGCAGGAACACCTCAAAAAGTTTGGCAAT
>Ga0208253_1000014_pt1 | contig 79802 bp, 90 predicted proteins | sample CryBogCBE10Oct08_FD_184573 | JGI IMG/M metagenome (GOLD analysis project Ga0208253, IMG submission 184573) | Freshwater microbial communities from Crystal Bog, Wisconsin, USA - CBE10Oct08 (SPAdes) | ecosystem: Environmental > Aquatic > Freshwater > Lake | place: Crystal Bog, Wisconsin, USA...
CTGCGCGACGCACCCCAATTCCACCAGCGATTTCATATCCCATACATGAGTAGCCATATTCAACGTGATAACCAAGTGGATCTCGTACTCGCCACAACTTATGAAGGTCACCTGGTAATGAACCAGCAGCGCAAATTAATACATCACGTGGATCGGATGCCCCTTGAACGGCGCCAATGATTTCTGCCTGACCAGGAAGTTCTAGATTTGATGGCTTGAATGCTGCATCGACTGTCTTATGCCACTCTGCATTTATTTGTGCAATTTCCGATTCATATGCGCCATCAATACGGAAATTACCAATAACAGTAATTAACTCTTCAAGGGTAATTCTTGCATCAGCAATAACAGGTAGAGATGAACCATGTTTGAGCGCATCAAATGAAGCCACATTTATATTAATAAAGCGAACATTTGGGTTCTGAAAGGCGGTTCTACTTGCCGTTGTGAAATCGCTGTATCGAGTACCAATTCCAATGATGAGATCTGCTTCTCTTGCAGCTTTGTTCGCAGCAAGCGTTCCTGTTGCACCGACTGCTCCTAAGTACTGTGGGTGATCCCAATTAAGTGAACCCACTCCACCCTGTGATGCTCCTACTGGAATTTTTGTCGCTTCAACAAACTTTGCAAGCGCTTCGTGCGCATCTGCATAAATGATGCCACCGCCTGCAATAATCATCGGACGTTTCGAATTTCGAAGCTGCTCAACTATTTCTTTTGTTAACCCAATATCTGGACGAGGCCTGCGGATTCGCCATTCACGGATAGCAAGGAATTCGGAGGGTACGTCAATTGTTTCTGCTTGAACATCTTCAGGAAGAGAGATTGTGACAGCGCCTGTTTCAACCGGATCAGTTAAAACTCTCATTGCTCCAAGGGCCGCAGAGAAGAGTTGCTCAGGTCTATGAACACGATCAAAGAACCGCGAAAGAGGCTTGAATGCATCATTGACGGAAAGTGATGCATCACTTGGAACTTCAAGTTGTTGAAGTACTGGATCGGCAACACGTGTAGCAAATGTGTCTGATGGCAAGAGCAAGACTGGGAGTCTGTTGATAGTTGCAAGGGCTGCGCCAGTTAACATGTTTGAAGCACCAGGACCAACCGAAGCCGTGCAAGCAAATGTTGATAGTCTGCGTGAGATTCTGGAATATGCGACTGATTCATGAACCATCGCCTGTTCATTTCGAGCTTGGTGGTAAGGCATTAAATTTGGCTGGGAAACGGATAGTTGCTTAAGTGCTTGACCGACACCTGCGACATTGCCATGTCCAAAGATCCCAAAAGTTCCAACGATGGTTCGCTGGCGAATGTTTCCATCGACGGTGTACTGGTTAGCTAAGAACTCAACCAGAGCCTGGCCAACAGTCATTTTTCTAGAGGTCATGTTCAATCCTTACATTAACTCGCGCTATAGGGAAGGCGAGGATCTGGTTTCTGCGTTTTCCATAAATCTCTTATCCCAACCTCTTCTGGATGATCCGTCACATTCCATTCGCGGGTTGGATCAGGTCCTGCCATCACATTGAGGAAGTACAGGTCACCTGTTGGCGCTGCCATGACTGGCCCGTGCCAGCCATATGGAACGAGAACGACATCCCCAGAATGAACTTCCGTCAGGAGGTCATACTCACGTTCATCTGCAGAGTATCCTCGAAAAAATCCATGCGATTGACTTTCAAAATAATAAATTTCTTCTAAGTTCGATTCTTTGCCAGGAATATACGAATCGTGCTTATGGCATGGGACTCCTGACCAATTTCCAGCCGGTACAACTACTTCCACAACAATAAACCGATCAGCCTGCAAGTTATCAGGCATTCCAAAGTTATGAATTTCGCGCGTACTTACTCCAGCCCCGCGAATAGCTACAGGGACATCACTTGCTTTAATGAATTTAACTGGAAAGGAATTTTTTGCCGGTGCTTCAGCGATTGCTACCTTTACAGCGCCTGTCACTGTGATCTTTGTATTAATTGGCAGGTAGAGATGATCTGTCGTTCCTCGATAGACCGACGCCCTACCCTGCATTTTCTGAGTATTAGGGGCTTGACCATCTACCTCATAGGTAATATCAAAAGCTGAACCTGAGATTGCAAAAATTAGTCGTTCATTATTATCAGCGGGTATTTCGAGTGAAGAATTATTTAGCTCAGCTACACGCAGCCCTGTGTGCTTCCAACCAGGAATCGAATCATCAACAACAACACTCCAAGTTGTTTTTGCCAGATCACCCTTGGGATAGAACCATTTCATGTGAGTGAATTAATTCTGTGGAAAACCGAGGTTAATACCCCCATGGCTTGGATCTAGCCAACGGCTCGTAATTGCTTTTCCGCGCGTGAAGAAATGAACTCCTTCAACACCGTGCGCTTTGGTATCTCCGAAAAGTGAGTTCTTCCATCCACCAAATGAGTAATAAGCAACGGGTACTGGAATAGGGACGTTTATACCGATCATTCCCACTTCAACTTCATTCTGGAAACGACGCGCAGCTCCACCATCATTTGTGAAGATTGCTGTTCCATTACCAAATGCACCAGTGTTAATAAGATTGACGCCTTCTTCGTAGCTTTTCACGCGAACGATAGAGAGAACCGGGCCGAATATCTCTTCCGTATAAACCTTGGACGTTGTCGGTACTTGATCAATCAGGGTTGGCCCAAGCCAGAAGCCAGCAGCTTCTCCATCTACTTTAATTCCACGACCATCGACGAGTACTTTTGCGCCATCTTTTTCTGCGATATCAATATATCCAGCCACTTTGTCTCGGTGTTCTTTGGTTACAAGGGGACCCATATCGCACTTACGGCGGCCATCACCAATTTTCAACGTCTTCATTCTAGAAATTACTTTTTCGATGAGTGCATCTGCAACCGGTTCAACCGCGACTACAACAGAGATTGCCATACAGCGCTCACCAGCACTGCCGAATCCAGCATTGATCGCTGAGTCTGCAACTAGATCCAGATCAGCATCCGGTAGCACCAACATGTGATTCTTTGCTCCACCGAGAGCTTGGACTCGCTTGCCATGCTTTGCGCCAGTTTCATAAATGTACTTAGCAATGGGAGTTGAGCCGACAAAAGAAATCGCAGCAACATCAGGGCTTGTTAGTAAACCATCAACGGCCTCTTTGTCACCGTTAAGCACAGTGAAGACACCATCTGGAAGACCCGCTTCCTTAAGTAGTTTTGCCATCCATATCGCCGCTGTCGGATCCTTCTCCGACGGCTTAAGGATTACGCAGTTACCAGCTGCCAGTGCAATTGGATAGAACCACATTGGCACCATTGCGGGAAAGTTAAATGGGCTGATGACGCCGACGACACCGAGTGCTTGTCTTGTTGAGTAGACATCCACATTAGTTGATGCGTTCTCTGAATAAAAACCTTTTAATAGGTGGGGGATACCACAGGCAAATTCAACAACTTCTTGTCCCCGAGAAATTTCTCCAAGCGCATCGGATAATACTTTTCCATGTTCACTTGTGATGATCTCGGCCAGCTCAGGTTTACGCGCATTAAGTAATTCACGGAAGTTAAACAAAATTGCCTGCCTGCCAGCGATAGATAGATCACGCCATGCAGGAAATGCCTTCTTTGCTGAGGATATTGCGGCTTGAATTTCAGCGGAGTTTGCTAACGCTACTTCTTTTGTTTGCACACCAAGAGCTGGGTCATAAACGGGAGATGTGCGTCCTGATTTACTTGCATATTCAGCACCATCGATCCAGTGTTGAACAATTGGCAAATTAGACATAATGCTCCCTTTTCTCGTGCGCTAACTTATCAGTAGTGTCAACGGCGCCGTTTGGGTCTACAAATTCCGAAGAAAACACTTTTGCCATTACTTTCCAGCATATTTTTCTTTGAGAATAGCGTTTACCTCTGCGGTAGTTGGCATTGCTGTCGAGCATTCCAATCGGGTAGCAACGATTGCACCTGCAATGTTTGCAAATCGCAACATCTCTTCCAAACTCAACCCGTTGAGAAGCCCATAGCAAAGCGCCCCACCAAATCCATCACCCGCGCCGAGGCCATTGAGCACTTCAACATGATGAGGGGCAACTTCAACCATTTCATCTCGAGTTTTTGCCATGACACCCTTTGGACCCTGTTTAACAATCGCTAATTCAACGCCACGTTCAAGGAGGGCATCTGCTGCGCGCTCTGGAACGCTTTCTCCAACAGCAACTTCACATTCTTCTTTATTTCCAACTGCAACAGTGACATATTGCAGCGCTTGCGCAATTTGCTCAGATGCTTGTGCTGGGCTTTCCCAAAACATTGGTCGGTAATCCAAATCTAAAACTGTGTGGCTTTTCTTGCCTCGCGCTTTCCAAGCAGCAAAGTGAGCACTTCGACTTGGCTCTTCAGACAAACCAGTAACAGTCGACCAGAAAATCTTTGCATCAGCAATTGCTACGAGATCTAATTCGTCAACATTAATCACAAGATCAGGAGCCTTTGGTTTGCGGTAAAAATAAAGTGGGAAATTATCTGGGGGAAAGATCTCGCAAAAAACCACAGGAGTAAGAAGCTCAGGAACCGATGAGACATAACGGTCATCTACACCAAGGCGCTTGAGTTCCTTGTGAATATATTTTCCAAAAGGATCGTTACCCGTTCTGGTGATAATCGCTGATTTAAGACCATGCCTTGCCGCAGCAATAGAAACATTTGTAGCACTTCCACCAAGAAATTTTTGGAAGGTTTGAACATCTTCAAGTCCGACCCCATATTGCAGAGGGTAGATATCAACACTTGTTCGCCCAATCGCGATCAGGTCGTAAGCACTAGATGACATTACTTATTATTCGGTGCCAAGTTGCCATGCACGAACGCCGCCGGTGATACCAGCAGAGTTAGGAACGATAACAACGTCATCTCCCATGCGCTCAATATCGATAGGTTTAATGCAGCGAGAATTTCCGCCACCAATGTAAACGCGGTCCCATAGGAATACAGGCCGGAATTCTTCAATCATTGTGCGAATACGGCGTGACCAGAAAGTATTTCCTAGACGGCGACGCTCATGCTCACCTATCCACATGTCATATGTTGTAGAGCGACGGACAATTGAATGTGAAAATTCAATATGTGAAGCAAGCTTTCCACCATCAAAAATTGAACTACCAAGCCCAGTACCAAGTGTGAAAACAACTTCATATCCAGAACCGGATACAACGCCGGCCCCGTGAACTTCTGAATCATTGAGAACTAATGCCGGTTGATTAAATTTCTTTTCAACTGCGGTCTTCATATCAAAACCTTGCCAAGCTGCCTTCAACTCTGGATCTGGTTTTGTGCGGGGACCTTTGATATTGATGTAGTGAGGGGTTGCAACTACAACACCATGTCGGATCATTCCTGGAATACCAATAGTAATTCGATTGCTCTTTGGAAGTCTTTCAGCCATCTCTTCAAAGACTTCAAGAAGGCGCTGCGGTGAAAGTGGATAGGGTGTTGGTACGACTATTGGCTGTGCGTGCATCGTCCCCTGATCATCAAGGACTGAAGCTTTTATGCCAAGGCCTCCGCAATCAATGCAAAGGGTCATGTTCTCCATGCGCTAAATCTACGGCTCATTATGAGAAAGAGAAAATCACCCTCTTATCTCCTACTTCCAGCGGGGGTTTATTACCTCTAGAGCCACACCTGCAAATTCAGCAGCGCCCATAGCCCCTGGCTCCGCTTTATCTGCAACCCTAAAAGTTCCATATTCTTTTTCTTTAGCAGCTCTCACCATTGGATTATGAATCCATCCACCACCAATAACTACTTGATGATATTTACCAACTTCTTTAGAAATTGCATTTAATGTGTTGTCATAAAGTTCAGTAAGGTCTTCAACAGCTGCGCGCCAGAGATGTGCTGGAGTCAAGCCATCAGTTACACCCGTGATGTTGAGACGGGGATATGAGCCGTCAACTTTAACTTCATGGCGACTGCGATCCACTTGTGTTGCAGCTGTGCCAAGAGCGCTTCTTGCCTCTAGCGTTGTTGCGCCAAGCATCGTGCTCATACGCTCAAGTGAAATTCCTGTTGGAAGCCCCGCAAGAATCATCTGGTGATCAGGGATGACGGTCCAGCCAACATTGACACCATGCTTTGCTAATCGCGACATCGATTCTTTAGAAACCACTCCTTTGTATGTGCGCACAATTGCTTCTGCGGTTCCCATCGAATCAAATAACGCACCATCTTCTATTGCGCCCAAATAATAAGCAGCAGTCTGATGATCATGCCCTGCAATTGTCAGAACAGCCCCACGCAAGTTTGCAGGCGCTGAATCACTTGCTTTTCCAATAACCTCGCCAGCACCGACTAAACGGGCTAAGAAGTCAGGGCCACCACCCACTAAATCAACAGACTCTTTCCAGGGAGCCTTCGCTGCAATATCTAAAAATCCAGTTCGGCTGACAATTGATAGTTCGTTAGTGAGTTCGGCGCCAAGAGTAAACATTATGTACTCGGGTGCGCCAACAAAATATTTTGACTTCTTGGCTTGAGGATAGTTCTGTTGCTGCCACAAAACTTTTGCAACACTGACAACTGAGGTTATTTGCGCAGCGACAGTGCTTTCAAAGTTTTCTTTGCCAATAACCCGCTCTATCGTTTCTAAATCTCCACGGGGATCATGCCAAGCAAAGCCATTGACAAGTGGCTTGCGGTCAGCATCTAGAAGAGCCCCACATTCTGCAATCCCTGTGATACCTATTGCCACCGCTTGGCCATTTGCTTTGCCCACAGCATCTGATGCGATCTTTATTGTCGTCTGAGCAAGTAAGTCCATATCGATATCTGAAAGATTATTGTCATGAACCCAGGGAGTTGGGATAGCAGCTTCTGCAAGTAAGTTGAGTTTAAGGTCGGTAACAACAGCTTTAATACGTGTTGTTCCTACATCAATTCCAACAAGTACATCAAGCAAGTTTTAATCCCCTTTATATGGCCAGGCTTGCAAATTGTGCATCAGGAGGCCTACATACGATTCCACTGGCACCATTTAAGGTCCAGTTACCGTTCGCATGTGGAATTACGATTGCATCGCCCTTAGTGATGTCCATTTTTTCAGCGCCATCAAATGTGAGTGTGCCTGAGCCATCTAAGATAAGAAGAATTCCAAAACCGGCCTCAATTTTGCTTGCTTTACCGGTTAGGTAATCTGCACGGAAATATGGATTAGCAGCTTGTGTGAAGACAGCTGCGTCAGATTGTCCAAATAGACGTTGTGGTGTGACGAGTTTTTGTGCTTCATCGTTTTCAATCGGTGTGTAGCGAAGTGCATCAAGAACTGTGTCAAAACCTAAACCAAGGTGCCCATCTTTTACGCCATCAACAGCGAAGTCGTTCCATTCAAGAAGCGCTGACATATCAGTTGGCTCTTGCAACTCTAAAACAAATATCCCAGCACCAATGGCGTGAGGAACTCCTGCTGGCACCAAGATTGCATCGCCTGGTTTTGCAGGGAACTTCTGAAGTGAGGCAAGAAGTCCATCTGAATCCCTAGCGTCAACCATCGCCGCAACTTCTTTTTTAGTTTTTTCTTCACTAAAACCTAAACCAACGTAAGCATCTGAAGGAGCTTCTAAAATAATCCACGCTTCAGTTTTACCGTGTTTAAGTGAGAGATGTTCCTTAGCAAATTTGCGATTTGGGTGATAATGAACAGGAAGGCGTTGGTCTGGATCTAAGAGCTTGACCAAAAGTTCTGTGCTCACGCCATACGTTGCAAGATGCTCACTTCCTAGCCACTCTTCTGGATTTGCTTTAAGTGCATCGATCAGCAACTCGCCTGTCGGAAGAGTTGAGAGACCTATGCGAGGCTCACCAAATCTGGTTGTAATAGAACCGATCCACTCTTCTGGTCGCATTGGCCCGCCGGGTCCATGACGCAGGGCGCCGATTCGGTTACCACCTTTGTAGAAATGATCGAATTGGTTGGAAGGCAGTTTGTATGCGGGCATGAGGCAACTATACGTTGCCTGCCAGAATTGGAATAGACTTCACCGATAACTCATATAGAGAAAGAGAAGCCTTATGTCAGATGCATCGATTCGACTCTCACGTTTATTTAACAAAGGTCGATGCCTAGATATCGCAGTTGACCACGGCTTTTTTGGTGAGGGTTCATTTCTTGCGGGTATCGAGAATATGCAGGCCGCTGTGAACACTTTGGTCGCCGCTGCTCCTGATGCCATTCAGCTCACAATTGGCCAAGCAAGGCTCCTGCAGGAAATTGACCAAAAGGATCGCCCAAGCCTTGTTCTGCGCACAGATGTCGCGAATGTTTATGGCAAACAACTTCCAGACCACATGTTTAGCATTTCAATCAATGATCCAGTGCTCACCGCAGTCCGTCTAGATGCGGCAATTGTTGTGGTGAATCTGCTTGACCTTCCATCACGGCCAGAGATGCGGGAAGCATGTATCCGAAACATTGTTGCCCTACGGGCGCAGTGTGATCACTATGGGATGCCGCTTATGGTCGAGCCACTTGTTATGAAAGAAGTAAATGGTGGTGGGTACACATCTGATGGAAACCTCGAGAAAGTTGTGCCTCTTGTTCGCCAAGCGGTTGAACTAGGAGCCGATGTCATTAAAGCCGATCCAACAGATGACCCTAAAGATTATGTTCATGTAATTAAGACTGCAGGTAAGATCCCTGTTCTTGTCCGTGGCGGAGGCCGTGTTGCCGATAAGGAACTATTGGAGAGAACTTTTGAAGTGTTACAGATGGGCGCCGCCGGAATTGTTTATGGCCGCAACATCATTCAACACGCAACCCCTGCGAATATGACTCGCGCACTGATGGCGATGCTTCACGAGGGTGCATCTGTCGACACTGCGCTCGCTATTTTGAAGTAGCAACAAGTATGAGTAATCAGGAGAGCGTCAAAGTAGGCATTATCGGTGGCGGTCTTATGGGCAAAGAGCTTGTTGCTGCAACCAGGCGCTGGGATGCACTTGTTGATCACCCTGTACGTCCAGATGTAATTGCCGTTGCTGACCCATCACCTGATGTCCAAGGGTGGTTTAAAAACGCCAATATCCCACATATCTACAGCGACTATAAAGAACTTCTGGCTAATTCTGAGATTGATGTTGTTTATATTGCCGTTCCACATAATCTTCATGAAGAGATTTATCTAGCTGCGATTGCAGCTGGCAAGGATTTCTTAGGAGAGAAGCCTTTTGGAATTGATCTAGGTGCATCTGAAAGAATTGTTAGAGCTGTAAAAGCAAGCGAGAGTTTTGTTCGCGTATCAAGTGAAATGCCTTTTTATCCAGGTGCTCAAGCTGCGATTAACTTTGTGAAATCAGGAGCGTTGGGTGAGATTGTTGAAATCAGATCAGGATTCCTGCATTCCTCTGATTTAGATACAAGCAAACCAACAAATTGGAAGCGTCAGGTGAAGTTCTGCGGTGAAATCGGGGTCATGGGCGATCTTGGAATGCATGTAGCGCATGTGCCTTTGCGCCTAGGTCTTAATCCTAAAAAGGTCTACTCACTTCTTGATGACATTGTTAAAACACGTAAAGACAACAAAGGAAATGAAGTTCCTTGTGACACATTTGATAATGCGGTCCTTGCAATTAAGGGAACAACAAGTACAGATGCTCGTGAGTTCCCAATGATTTGGGAGATGAAGCGAATCGCACCAGGTGAGAGCAATACATGGTTCTTTAGTGCAATGGGTATGAAAGGTGGAGTACATTTTTCAACTCGTACCCCAGCCACCTATAACCGTTTTTCTTATTTAAACGGTGAGCAAATATGGAGTGAGCTACAGCCAGGACATAAGACAAATTGGCCAGTTATCACAGGGGGAATATTTGAATTTGGTTTCCCTGATTCCTTATTGCAAATGTGGGCTGCCTACTTCGCTGAACGTGCGGGCAAACTTGGAGACAAATTTAGTTGCGCCACAGTTGATGAAGTACTCATGTCCCATAAAGTTTTCGCTGCTGCACTAAAATCACACTCGTCATACTCAGAAGAGCAAGTTAACTAAAGGTATAAATTACGACAGAATTACAATTTTAGAAGCGTATTTCTTAGTAGATTCAACAATCTCTGCATTTTTCTCATCTGAGCCAAGCGCCCACTCGCGTGCAGCATCTTTGCTCTTGCCATAATTTTCGTGACGGGAAATTAAGCGCACTTGACGGATTGAATCACTGGGAGCTAAGTACCAACTCTCGTCCAGCAGAGGGCGGACTCCTGCCCATTCTGGGGTATCTAGCAGTAGATAGTTACCTTCCGTTAGAACTAATTTGGTTCCAGCAGGAATTACACCCTCCGCTGCATAAGATTCTTCCAATTCACGATGGAATATTGGAAAATAAATATTTTTATCGGTTTCGTTTTTAATTCGCCCTAAGAGTGACGTGAAGGCGGAAGCATCAAAAGTGTCCGGTGCACCTTTTCGATCTCTGCGTCCTAGATCCACCAATACCTGATTGCTCAGGTGATAACCATCCATAGGAAACAAGGCCACCGACTTGCCACCCAGATATTCCATAATCTTGCTGGTAATTGTGGATTTACCAGCTCCAGGCTTACCGACAATACCCAGGATGGTCCGATCTTTACCCTTTGATAATAGGCGATCAATCTCGAGAGCAATCTCCTCGAATGAACTGATATTCGTCTGCACGGCACTAATGTTATTCCAAAGGGCTGCATTCCTACATAGAATCTAGACATGGACTTTCGCTCAGATTTAGTTGGTTGTTTTTCAGTCGGCTCTAATGGCAATCCTTCTGTGGAAATGGTTGAAGCAGCATTTCGCCATCACGACATAAACTTCCGTTATATCAATTGCGAAGTGACCCCCGAGAATTTAGGTGCAGCTGTTGCAGGGGCAAAGGCGATGGGCTGGATTGGTTTTAATTGCTCAATTCCTCACAAGATTGAAGTCATTAAATACCTAGATGGTCTTGGTGAATCTGCAAAAATAATCGGCGCAGTTAACTGCACCGTATTGCGCGACGGGAAATTCATTGGTGAAAATACCGATGGGAAAGGATTCTTAGCATCCCTACAAGCAGTAACAAACCCAACAGGAAAATCTGTTGTGATTTTTGGAGCAGGTGGGGCAGCGCGTGCGGTAGCAGTCGAAGTCGCTCTCGCAGGAGCTAAATCTATCGTGATCGTCAATCGTGATTTCAAACGTGGGCAAGAGTTAGCAGAGCTCATAAATTCAAAAACCAAGAGTCACGCGACACATGTACATTGGACTAATACATTTAAAATTCCTGAAAGTACAGATATCGTTGTGAATGCTACTTCGATTGGAATGAGTCCAAACCGTTCAGCCCGCCTAGAACTTGATACCAATTCGCTTCAACCAAACATGATTGTTGCTGATGTTGTGATAGATCCACCATTGACCCATTTAATTCAAGATGCTCAGGCGAAAGGATGCACTGTGCTTAATGGATTTGGGATGCTGGTCAATCAAGGAATTCTTGGAATAAAGTATTGGACTGGAATTGACGTAGATCCTGAACCCATGCACGAACGTTTACGTCAGCTTGTCTAATAGGACTCATGCACTTTTATCGCCCTGCCTTCCGGCGTTCCAGAATCGGATTACGTCAACTAGCCTGCATGCAGTAATCTCAGCTTGCTGCGTTGAAAGAAGACCTTGGCGGGTTGCCCGAGCGGCCAATGGGAGGGGACTGTAAATCCCCCGGCTCTGCCTTCGAAGGTTCAAATCCTTCACCCGCCACCAATTATTTTCCTGACATTCAGATCGGAGAACTGATGAGTGAAAAGAATATTGCTTCCGCCCTTGATGCGGCTGAGAAGTCACTACACATTCAAACAGCTGCACTCACCGCTTTTGCCAACACTTTTGGGAAAACTTTAGTCCCGTCGATCGAATTAATTGCAAATTCTAAAGGAATGTTGGTTGTGACTGGGCTCGGAAAGACTGGGCTCATTGGTGCAAAGATCTCAGCAACTTTATCTAGTACGGGAACGCCATCTTTCTTTCTCCATGCAGCAGATGCATTGCACGGCGATTCAGGCGCTATTCGACCTGATGACGTATTGCTAGCGATTTCTAATTCTGGCGAGACCGCGGAAGTAATCCAGATCTCAAAGATGGCGCAATCCTGGGGATCTAAGGTTATTGCGATGACGAGTAGCGGCGATTCAACATTGGGGAAGCTGGCCGATGTCCTACTACAAGTTTCTTATGGGAGTGAGTCTGACCCATTGAATATGGCACCAACTACATCAACCCTGCTGGCTCTTGCAGCAGGGGATGCACTTGCATCTTCTCTTATGGCATTCCGAGATTTCACTTCCGCGGATTTTAAAAAGCGTCACCCTGGCGGCGCACTGGGGGCGACCAAGCTCACATGACCACGAAAGTCACTACCTTTGGAAGTTTCATGATGGATTTGGTTGCCTATGCCGATCGACGTCCCAATTCTGGTGAAACTATGAAAGGGAATAGTTTTTCAATCTCATTAGGTGGCAAGGGCTTCAATCAGGCAATTTCTGTAGGAAGAGCTGGGGCACAAAGCGCGATGCTCGGCAATCTTGGCCGCGATAGTTTTGGCGATGATTTTATGAGGGCTTTTGCGAGTGAAGGTGTTGACGCAAACCATATCGAGCGACACGAGGAACTTGGAACAGGAGTAGGGCTTCCTGTTGTTACTGCAGATGGCGATAATTCAATTATCATCATGTTGCGTTCAAATGATTCTGGTACAGATGCCTATATTGAGCGGCACAAAATTGGAATTATTGATTCTGACGTCCTATTACTACAACTCGAGCTACCACTGTCTGGGAACTTAGCGGCTGCAAAGATTGCAAAAGAAAACGGTGTAAAAGTTATATTGACACCAGCACCAGTTGCTCCGATTAATGACTTCAAGAATTTGGTTGACGTGCTTGTCCCTAATGAGTCAGAAGCAGAAGACCTCACAGGAATAAAATCAGATTTAGCTCAGCAAGCTCAAAAGCTGCATGAAATCACATCCTGCCAGTATGTTGTGATTACTCTCGGGCCACGAGGTGCATACGTTTCAGATGGCAAAAAGAGCGAGATAGTTTCAGCCCCACGTGTAGATGTTATCGATACGATCGGTGCAGGAGATACCATGTGTGCAAATTTGAGTGTTCGCTTAGCTCTGGGGGATGACATTTTTACTGCCACAAAGTATGGTGTTTACGCTGCAAGCCTCAAGGTAACTCGCAAGGGTTCGGCCATGGCATCACCAACGCCAGAAGAAGTTCAAAGCTTTATGGATTCGATCAAATAGGGAGAGAAATGAAAAAGACAGGCATACTCAATCGTGATGTTTCTGCAATGATCGCTGAAACCGGCCATTTTGACCGCATTGTTATCTCAGATGCTGGCTTCCCTATTCCAAAAGGTGTTCGTTGCATTGATCTGAGCATGGGACCAAATCTCCCTAAAGTGGTTGATGTTTTGAAGATGATCGCATCAGAGCTTCCAGTTGAGCAATTTTGGTTCGCTCAAGAAATTCAACCTAGTGTTGATGCTCGAAAACAAGAAATCCTTTCAATTTTTCCCGATGCTGAAGCAATTCCTCTTCCACATTTAGATTTTAAGCAACTCGCTTATGGTGCGATCGGGGTGATTCGCACCGGCGATTACCATCCATATGGAAATGTCATGGTCGCCTCAGGTGTCGCATACTAAATGCCCCGCCATTCCGAGAAGATTGAAATCGCAGGAACAGGTTTAGCTCTCTCTAAATTAAGTTTTGGTACTGCTCCGATTGCTGGCTTATACCGTGATGTGCCAGACACCCAGAGCAATGAAGCTTTAGTCGCAGCAATGAAATCTGGAATCAACTATTTTGATGCTGCGCCGTTATATGGTGTTGGTCTAGCGGAAACAAGACTCGGAAAAGCCATAAAGGAATTTGGCCAAGACATCAACATTTCTACCAAAGTAGGACGTTTAATACGCCCAGGAGAAAATTTAGATTTGGAGAAATGGCCAACTGCTAATCCAAACCTTACGATCGAGATTGATCATTCACCAGACGGCATTCTTCGTTCTATTGAAGAGAGTATTCAACGCCTTGGTGGAGAAAGTATTCAGATTGTTTATATCCATGACTGCGACGATTGGGTGGAAGATGCAGTCAATATCGTTTATCCAGTTTTAGACAAATTGCGCTCCGAAGGTGTCATTAAAGCTATTGGAGTTGGATTAAATTTTCCTAAGGCGGCCTGTGACGTTATTAAAGAAGTTGACCTCAATTTAGTACTAATTGCAGGGCGATACACGCTGCTTGATCAGTCTGCTCAAGAAGAATTACTTCCTTTGGTACTGAAGCGAAATGTCCGGATGGTTGCTGCTGGTGTTTATAACTCAGGAATATTAGCTAACCCAGTTGAGGGAGCTTTCTATGATTATGATCCAGCACCGAAGGAATTATTACTACGTGCTCAGAAAATCCAAAATTACTTACAAGATTTTGGAGTTCCATTAAAGGCTGCAGCAATCCAGTTCCCTCTTCGCCACCCAGGAGTTGCAACTGTTCTTTCTGGAGTTGCTAATCGAAAAGAGCTTGAAGAAAATATACAGCTCTTTGATTTTGATATTTCTGAATCGGTTTGGAAAGGTTTAGAAGAAGAAGGATTTATTCAACCGATCAAAATTTAGTAACTAAATCTTTAATTTATACCAATAGCAGGCATTCTTTGCCCAAAACATCTCTAATTCATCACTACTCATTAAGGATGTCAGTTCTTCAGCAAGTCTAACTACGTCGATATAAGTTCCAGCTAGGAGTGATACAGGCCAATCAGATCCGAACATTAGTTTTTCTGGACCAAATGATTTCAGGAGGACTTCGAAATAGGGTTCGATATCTTTCGCAACCCATTTCTCCCAGTCCGCCTCCGTAATAAGTCCTGAAATTTTGCATGCAACATTGTCGTACTCACCTATTTCCCCCATAAATTCTTTCCAAGGCTCTATCGTCTTTGACTTGATGAGTGGTTTGGCACCGTGATCGATAATAAATCTTGTATTTGGCGCAGATCTTATTAGTTCCCTCGCCGCACTTAATTGTGGAGGTTTGATAAGAATGTCGAATGTAAGGTTCTTTTCCCCAAGCGCACGTATATTTTTAATGCTTGTTGGCTTTACTAGATAATTTGCATCCGGTAAATCTTGAGCCATGTCTCGAATGCCAACCAGATGTCTTGAATGTTCATTACTCAAGAATTCATCTAAGTGAGAAAGTGCATCTTCCTCATCAACTTTCATCCATCCAACAACACCACAAATAGGTGATGCCTGACTTGCTAATTTGAGCAGCAAGGGTGTTTCTAAATAATTTGGAACAGTTTGAACTAGCACTGTTTTAGAGATGCCAGTATTGGCAATTGTCGTTTCTAAGTCTTGAATGGAAAAGCTTTTATTGATTACAGACATGTTCTTACCTTGGATCCAAGGCTGGGGGGTGAGCGTTAGATCCCAAAGGTGATGGTGGGAATCAATTTTGAGCATTTATGCCCAGGCTGACCCATTTGGGAAAGAATAGTCATTGAGTGTTTTTTCAAACATCTCGGCCCCCGCTCCGGGTTCAGTGGGTGCCATATATCGACCTTTTTGAATGTTAGTTGGCACAACAAAGTGTTCGTGGAGGTGATCAACAAATTCAACAACACGATCCGGATTCGCCCCAGTCACTGCCACAAAGTCGAACATTGGCAGATGCTGAACCATTTCACATAATCCAACTCCACCAGCGTGTGGGCATACGGGGATTCCAAATTTTGCCGCCATCAGGATAATTGCAATATTTTCATTTACTCCAGCAACGCGGCTGGCATCAATTTGTAAGAAGGATAATGACTTTGCTTGAAGCATTTGCTTAAAGATGATTCGATTCATTCCATGTTCGCCAGTTGCTACTCGAATTGGGGCGATGCCCTTTGCGATAGTCGCATGTCCTAGAACGTCATCTGGATTTGTAGGTTCCTCAACCCAATGTAAATTCACATCTCCAAGGTCCTTAATCCAATTAATGGCAGCATTCACGTCCCATACCTGATTTGCATCAACGGCAATCCGAATATCAGGTCCAACGGTTGCTCGCGCAAGAGCTAAGCGGCGCTTATCATCTTCCAAAGAAACACCACATTTTAATTTGATAAGAGTAAAGCCGTCATCCACTGCTTCTTTTGCGAGTCGAACCATTTTTTCATCGGAGTAGCCGAGCCATCCTGGTGATGTTGTGTATGCAGGTAGGCCGTTCTTGAGAAGTTCTGCTTCATTTGCTTTTCTATTTGGTTCTGCCTTCTTGAGAATAGCTAAAGCCTCTTCTGGAGTTAATGCGTCGCTGATATAGCGAAAATCAACTAGCTCAACGATCTCCTCAGGAGAGAAGTCTGAAAGTAGTTTCCAGAGAGGTTTCTTCTCATATTTTGCTAAAAGATCCCACACGGCATTGACAACTGCGCCAGCAGCCATGTGGGTAACACCTTTCTCGGGCCCAAGCCATCGCATTTGAGAATCACGTACAAGGCTTTTTGCAAAACTTCCCATAGATTTGCGAAGTTGAGCAAGATCCTTTCCAATTGCAAAGCCCTTTAGTAGATCTATTGCAGCGCACTCGAGGTCGTTGCCGCGGCCAATGGTGAAAACAAGTGAATGCCCACTTAGTCCAGCTTGATCTGTTTCAAGAATGAGGTAGGCCGCTGAATAATCAGGATCTTGGTTCATCGCATCAGACCCATCTAAACTTCTAGATGTTGGGAATCTAATATCCATGGTCTTGAAGCCTGTGATTATTGGCATTTTTTCTCCTCTTTGAGTTGGGCTTGATTACTTGGGTAAACGTAAGCCATTCATTCCACCATCAACCGCAAGTGACGTTCCAGTTGTAGAGGATTGAAGGGGACTTGCTAAATAAAGGATGGAGCGCGCAACTTCTTCCGCACTGACAAGCCGTCCCATGGGTTGTCGGGCTTCAAGTGCTTTTCTCTCCGCATCGGGATCAGATGCATTAGATAGCAACCTTCCTACCCAAGGTGTATCTGCAGTACCTGGATTCACACAGTTCACTCTGATTCCTTCACTGACAAAGTCAGCAGCCATAGCCATGGTTAAGGCAAGTACCGCCCCTTTGCTCGCGCTGTATACAGCTCTCTTAGGCAAGCCAACTGTGGCTGCAATTGAGCAGGTATTAACGATTGCTGCATTTTTGCTCTTACGAAGGAGTGGTAGCGCTGCAGCGCTTACTCGGCCGATGCCTGCAACGTTGATATTAAATACTCGGCTCCACTCATCATCAGTTGCGTCAGCAATTGTTCCCACTGCTCCGATACCGGCGTTATTCACAAGTATGTCGATACGGTCTGTGTTATCTGACACCTTCGACATTGCGACTTGCACACTTGATGTTGTTGAAACATCGCAAGCGATCCAGTTTGCGACACCCGCCATCTTCCCTTCGTTAATATCAAAGCCAAAGACTTCAGCTCCAGATTCCTTGAGGAGTGTGGCGACTGCTAATCCGATTCCAGAGCCAGCGCCGGTAACGATGGCTTTTAAACCCTTAAATTCACTGTTCATCTAGGCTCCTTGCGTCTTTGAATAAGCAACAACTCGTGAATTGATCTCACCGATTCCCGTAATGCCTGTTTGAATGGTCTGCCCAGCCTTCAAATATTTTGTTGGCTTATAACCCATACCAACTCCACTCGGAGTTCCTGTATTAATGACATCGCCTGGGAAAAGTTGCATGAATTGGGATATGTACCAAACAAGATGATCGACACCAAAGAGTAGATCTGAAGTTGATGAGTCTTGTCGAACTTCACCATCAACTTTGCACCACAAGGGGAGCTCGTTAGGACTCATTGAGTCCGCTGTGACAATTACAGGACCAATAGGATTAAAAGTGGGGAATGATTTTCCTTTGACCCATTGTCCTGATCTCTCAATCTGCCAGTGACGTTCACTAATATCTTGGGAGATGCTATATCCAAGTATATGATTTTTAGATTCACTGGGGTCTTTAAGATAAAGTGCTGATTTCCCAATCACTACAGCTAGTTCGACTTCATAATCTGTAGCAGTACTGCCGGGTGGAATCACGACATCATCGTTTGGTCCAATAAATGCATCAGGAGCTTTCATAAAAATGATCGGCTCAGCAGGAGTTTGAGCGTTAGTTTCTTCAATATGTTTTACATAATTAAGTCCCACACAAATTAGCTTTGTTGGACGCGTTACTGGTGAGCCAATACGGGTCGATCCAAAAGGAATTTTCTCAAGTGTGGAAAAATTTGCTGATTGCACTTTACCAAGCGCACCGTTTTCCATTTCATCTCGAGACCAATCGCTTATGATTGAGTCAACAAAATAGGCGGTGTCATCCTCGACTACGACTGGACGTTCTTTTCCAACTTCGCCAACACGTGCGATTTTCATCAATCTCCTTATTACTCTTCTTGAATTCAGACAAATCTGCATCTAACTTCCTCTGATCTAAAAATCCTATAGGCTTCAGATGGAGAAGTAAATGCTGGTGATGCTCACGAAATTAACAAGTGGGTATTAGGCTTTGGTCAAAAGAAATCAGGAATACCCTTAGTTGTTAGGAATCAAAATATGAAGATTTGGACTCAGTGGGAGGATTTGAAAATTCCTCATGGGTTCGAGCATTTGCACACGGATGGTCAGTTACCCAGCCGGGAAGATCTTGGGGAGATTCAGTTTTATGTTCCACTTTATATGGGTGGACGTGCGCCTTTGGAGGTAATTCCCGAGATGAAATCTTTAGAAGTTATACAAAGCCCAAATGCAGGCTATGACGATGTACTTCAGTTTCTGCGAAATGGTGTAACGCTGTGCAACGCTGCAGGAGTCCACGATGCCTCTACTGCCGAATTAGCCCTGGGGTTAGCGATCGCATCAAGGCGAGGTTTTGCGAAGTTTGCGGAATCTCAGCAAATTGGTTTGTGGAAACATAGCAGGGAGCGTTCATTAGCTGATTCGCTAGTGGGAATTGTTGGCTTTGGCAACATTGGGCGCTTAATTGCAACCCAACTTTCTCATTTCCAGGCTGAAGTTGTAAGTTTTTCTCGAAGTGGCCGCGAGGGATCGATTCCAATTGCAGAATTTGACTCTTATTTACCCAGACTTGATGTCATTATTTTAATTGTTCCACTTACTGCAGAGACTCAAAATTTTATGAATGCCAGACGAATATCTGCGATGAAAGATGGAGCGACGCTTGTGAATGTTGCACGCGGCCCCGTCGTCGATACAGAAGCATTGGTGAAAGAACTAAATACCGGAAGAATTACTGCGGGGTTAGACGTAACAGACCCTGAGCCGCTGCCAAAGGGTCATGATTTGTGGAGCGCTAAAAACGTCATCATCACCCCCCATGTTGGCGGAGATAGCGCAGCCTTTGAACCTCGTGGAAAGAAATTAGTCGAAGATCAACTTTCAAGACTGGCCAAAGGTAAACCCTTGATCAATATCGTTGCAGGCGGAGCCATTTAGTCACCTATTGCAAACCCCTTGCAGAACTGCCTTTTGAACGTCGGGATGGGCTCAATGTAACGATTTCGTTATAGGACTGAGCGTGAAATCCTGGATTTTTTCTAGCCCCTCTTCGCTCTTGCGTATAGGGTTTGCCTCACAGCGGCACAGGGCCGTTTTCTGAAAGGAAATCCATGAAGAAGCTAACTAAAGGAATTGCTGCAGCTGCAGCACTTGCATTAGTTGTAAGCACAGGAACCTCAGCACACGCTGCAACACCAAAGGTTCTTAACTTGCAATTAATCGCTAAGGGATTCACTGCTCAGTTCTGGCAAGCAGTTAAGGCTGGCGCAGTTAATGAAGGTAAAGTTGTTGGCGCAAAAGTCAACTTCGTAGGACCTCCAGCTGAAACAGATATTGATCAACAGCTACAAATGCTTGATACAGCTATCGCACTTAAGCCAGATGGAATTGGTTATGCCGCTCTTGGTACAACACAATCACTTTCTCACCTAGCTGTAGCTCACAAGAATCACATTCCAGTAGTTGAATTTGATACTCGCGCTGGTTCAGCAACTGCTGTACTCGGAGCAAGCTCACCAATCGCACTTGGCTTTGCTGCAACAAACAGCCTTGGTGCTGGTGCTGCTGCTGCTGACCAAATGGGCAAGTTGCTCAACGGAACAGGTGAGGTAATCGTTCTTGGACACTCACAAACAAACCAAACAGGTATAGATCGTGCTAACGGTTTCATCACTGAAATCAAGGCTAAGTTCCCTAACATCACACTTGATCCAACTGTTTATGCAGAAGGTGGAGATCAGAACCTTGCACAAACACAGACTCAAGCAATCCTCACAGCTCATCCAAAAATCGCTGGTATTTTTGCTACCAACGAAGGTTGTGCTGAAGGAGCAGGAACTGCTCTTGCAAACAATAAGGTTGCTCCAGGAGCGATCAAGTTGATTGGTTTTGACTCTGGTAAGTTGCAGATCGACCACATCAATTCAGGTATCCAGACTGGTGCTATCACACAGAATCCAGTTGGTATTGGAAAGCTAGTGGTTGACTCACTTGTTAACTACATCCGTAACAAGAAGCTTCCAAAGTCATTCATTGATACTGGTTACTACTACTATGACAAGTCAAACATCACTGATCCAAAGATCGTTGCTGATTTGTACCAGTAAGACCAAGTACTAGAAATGGGGGCCAAGGTCAAACCTTGGCCCCCATTTTATTTATAATTCACAGGAAAACTGACTAGATCTTCAAAGGTAATTTCAATAGGATTATGATCGTGCTTTTATATCGCCTTGGAGGGTATTAATGTCGGATACACAACTGTTACTAGTTGAAGGTGTTAACAAAGAATTCCCGGGTGTTAAAGCCCTGATCGACATGAAGTTTGATCTCAAAGCTGGCGAAGTGCATGCACTCATCGGCGAAAACGGTGCCGGTAAATCTACTCTTATGAAAATCTTGTCTGGAATTTATGAAAAAGATTCAGGAACTATTCAATACAAGGGCAAAGAAGTTGTTGTCTCAAACCCTCTAGAAGCGCATCATCTGGGAATAAGTATTATTCACCAGGAGCTCAATTTGATGCCACACCTTACAGTTGCTCAAAATATTTTTATTGGCCGAGAACCTCGCAGGGCAAGCAAAATCTTTTTAAATGATATCCGCCTTAACAAAATGGCACAGGAATTACTTGAGGAGTTGGATCTAAAATTAAACCCTAAGCAACGCGTAGGTGAGTTAACAATTGCTCGTCAGCAAATGGTCGAAATTGCAAAAGCGGTCTCTTATCGTGGCGAAGTAATTATTATGGATGAACCCACGTCATCCTTGACCCCAAAAGAATCTGCCGCGCTATTTAAAATTATCAAAAATCTCAAAAAGTCTGGCAAAGGGGTTATTTTTATTTCCCACCGCCTCGAAGAACTTAACCAAATATCAGATCGAGTGACCGTGATCCGTGATGGTGAATATGTCAGCACTCTTAACATGGAAGAAACTTCAATTCCTGAGATCATCTCACTTATGGTGGGTCGTAAAATTAGTCAGGATCAACGGCCAGAAAACCGTCAGAGTCACCATGAAGTGGTCCTTAAAGTTGAAGGCCTTTCAACCCCAACCCTTCTTCAAGATGTTTCTTTTGAATTGCGTAAAGGCGAAATTCTGGGGTTCGCTGGCCTCATTGGTGCAGGGCGTACGGAACTCGCACGTGCGATTATTGGAGCCGACCCAAGGAGCGCTGGAAAAATATTTGTCGATGGAAGAGAATCAAACATTAAGGATCCCGCTGATAGTGTCAAAGTTGGCATCGGTTACCTGTCGGAAGATCGTAAGAAGTTTGGTCTGATGCTGGGTCAAAACGTTACATTTAACGTCATACTTGCTTCAATTCCTAAATTTATTAATAAAATCGGTTTCTTCAAAGGTAAGCCGGCTAAAGAAATTACGAAGCATTACATCGACACCCTTCGCATTAAAACACCATCTGAAAGACAGTTTATTAAGAATCTTTCGGGAGGAAACCAACAAAAAGTTGTTATTGCTAAGTGGCTCACTGAAGATTGCGATATCTTAATTTTTGATGAACCTACGCGTGGTATCGATGTTGGAGCAAAGGATGAGATTTACCGCTTACTGGAGAAGTTAGCAAGCGAAGGTAAGTCAATCATCATGATCTCATCTGAGCTCCCAGAAGTTCTTCGCATGTCTGATCGGATTGCTGTCATGTGTGAGGGACGCTTGACAGGAATTGTAGATAACAAAGATGCGAGTCAACAAGTAATTATGGAATACGCAACCAAGTATCGCAACTAACAAAAATAACAGGAAGAGATAAAAATGTCAGATATCACCAAGAGTCAGACTGAGGCAATACCAAGTAACCGACTGATGGAATTTGTTCGGCGCGAAATTGGACAGGTATTTGCTCTCGCAGGACTGATCGCACTCTTCGCATTCTTTTCCTTCATGCAACCCGCATTTTATTCCTGGTTGAATATTTCTAACGGTATTTTGATGTCAACAGCAGTTGTTGGCTTGCTAGCCCTTGGAATTACCTTTGTCATCATTACCGGCGGAATTGATCTTTCTGTCGGTACAAACATGACGCTCTGCGCCGTAATCGTTGGTCATTATGTTGTTGGGTGGAAGCTTCCACTTTGGAGCGGGCTTGTAATCGGCATGGGCTTTGGCGCGTTTGTTGGTGCCTTGAATGGATTTATGATCGCCTTTCTTAGACTCCCACCATTTATTGCTACATTGGCATCGATGAAAGCCTGCCAAGGCCTAGCATTAGTTCTCTCTCACCTAGCACCAATTATTTTTGCAGATGTAAAAGGCTGGTCAAGTATCGCTCAAGGTAACTTGATTGGAAGTATTCCAAACGGAGCATTAATTCTCTTCTTTGCCGCGATCATTGCTTCAGTAATCTTGAATCGCACAGTCCTTGGACGCTACACATTTGCATTAGGATCAAACTTTGAAGCCACCAAACTTTCAGGTGTAAAGGTCAATCGCTGGCTCATTGCAATTTATGCTCTTTGTGGAGTATTCGTCGGCCTTGGTGCGGTTGTCCTGACATCACGTTTGGGCGCTGCCCAACCTGACCTTGGATTAGGTTATGAACTTCAGGCAATCGCTGCAGCAATTATTGGAGGAACATCCTTGTCTGGGGGTAAGGGAAGTATTTGGGGAACAATGATTGGAGCCCTGATTATCTCTGTTCTCACAAATGGACTTCAGGTACTCCAGGTTCAGCAAGAATGGCAATATGTCGTCGTGGGCGTAGTTATTGTTATAGCTGTCTACACAGATAACATTCGCCGGCGTAGAGCTGGCGAGTCCTAAGACTCACTTTATAGGAAATTGTGAGCCTCTCTGGCTAACGCTAGAGGGGCTCATTTTTAATTTTCATTTAACCATCCATTCACTTCAGAAGCGAACCCCCAAGCATAGGTTGGTGTCACACTATTGACACTTCCTCAGTGTATTTGCCTGTTTAGGAGAGGAGGTAACCGTGCAACAGGTAATTGACATTCCAGAATGCGTATTTTGTCATTCTAAAGAGTTAGAGCTCTTTTATAGCAAGGAGAGTGGCCTCATCGTTCAGTGTGATGAGTGTGGCTATTCTCGTGTTGCAACAAATGAGCATCTCGACTCAGAAGTTATCACTCTACTTGCAGGCTGATTAGCTTTAGGTCTTAGTTAAGGTCAAACCTATCTAGCATCATTACTTTGTCCCATGCGGTGACAAAGTCTGCAACAAACTTCTCCATTGAATCACTTGTTGCATAAACCTCAGCAAGCGCACGAAGTTGTGAATTCGATGCAAAGATGAGATCAGAACGAGATACGCCCGCTGGAACTTGTCCTGGGAGCAGACGCAAAAGGTCAGTGAAGAAGCGATTAGAAAGTACGCCACGCTGTAATGCTCGGATTCCGCCAACCAATACCGTCATTTCTGGAGCCGTTAGTCCCATTAGTGAAGCTTTATCCACTAACAAAACTTCAACTGGTTGCGTGACACCCTTTGATACGAAGTCTCGGAATCCATCAGCTTTAGGTTCAAGGACTGCAAATGAATGTACATCTGTTTGTTCTTGAGTTGCATCGCCTCGGCCACCTGTGAAAGGAACCTTGATCTTCACACCAGACTTTTTTGCCGCCGATTCAATTGCAGCAACGCCACCGAGAACAATTAAGTCAGCCATTGTTACCTTGCTTTTAGTACTGCTCTTATTAAATTTACTTTGGATACCCTCATAAATTTTAAGAACCTTATCCAGTTGCGCTGGCTTATTAGCCTCCCAATTGCGTTGCGGTTCAAGACGGATACGTGCACCATTTGCGCCACCACGCTTATCGGTATCGCGGTATGTGGAAGCAGATGCCCAAGCGGTCTCAACTAATTCAGCGATTGTTAGACCAGAATCAAGAATTGTCTTCTTTAGATCTGTGACGTCTTTACCGCTGACTGGTTTTGCCTTTGGTGCTGGAATCGGATCTTGCCAAATGAGTCGTTCACTTGGGACTTCTTTGCCCAGATAGCGATCAATTGGCCCCATGTCACGGTGAGTTAATTTGAACCAAGCGCGTGCAAAAGCATCTGAAAGTGCATCTAAATCATCCAGGAACTTTCGTGAAATCTTCTCGTATGCGGGGTCATAACGAAGTGCTAGATCTGTTGTATGCATGACGGGTTGGTGGAACTTTGTTTTGTCATAGGCATCTGGAACAAGGTTTGCAGCTGCGCCATCTTTTGGAACCCATTGAATGGCTCCGCCCGGACTCTTTGTTTTCTCCCACTCATAAGCAAACATGGTGGTCAAATATTCGTTATCCCATCGAGTTGGCGTGCCTGTCCATGCACCTTCAAGTCCAGAAGAAATAGTGTCTGGTCCATTTCCTGCGCCCAAGGTATTTAACCAACCAAGGCCAACTGCTTCAATCGGAGCACCCTCTGGCGCAGGTCCGACATGCTTACTTGGATCACCAGCACCGTGAGTCTTACCAAATGCGTGGCCACCAGCAATCAGGGCAACAGTCTCTTCATCATTCATCGCCATGCGGGCAAAGGTTTCGCGGATATCACGAGCTGAAGCCAAGATATCGGGATTTCCGTCTGGGCCTTCTGGGTTCACATAAATCAATCCCATTTGCACTGCAGCCAATGGATTGTCTAATTCACGATCACCTTTATATCGCTCGTTTGTAAGCCATTCTGCTTCAGCTCCCCAATAAGTCTCATCTGGTTCCCAAACATCAACACGGCCACCACCAAAACCAAATGTTTTAAAACCCATTGATTCAAGAGCGCAGTTGCCAGCCAAGATCATTAAATCAGCCCATGAAATACGGCGACCATATTTTTCTTTAATTGGCCACAATAGGCGGCGAGCTTTATCTAAGTTTGCATTATCTGGCCAAGAATTAATTGGCGCGAAACGCTGCATTCCAGCTCCGCCACCTCCACGACCATCTGCAGTGCGGTATGTGCCAGCGCTGTGCCATGCCATACGAATAAAGAATGGACCGTAGTGCCCATAATCTGCAGGCCACCATTCTTGTGAGGTGGTCATCAGTTTGAAGATATCTTTCTTTACGGCATCAAGATTGAGTTTTTTGAATTCTTTTGCATAATCAAAATCTTCACCCATCGGATCATTTTTTGGGGAGTTCTGATTTAGGACCTTCAGGTTAAGTTGATTTGGCCACCATTCAGCGTTTGTCTTTCCTTCGTTGGTGACTGCATGGCCAACTACTGGGCACTTATCTGTTTCGGTTGTATTCATGCCCTAAATCTAGCGAGAAGGGGACTTTTCGACTACTTAAGTTTCCCTCAATAACCTCTTTGAGCCAGCGCCGACTTACCTGTCGAGGGGGGATAATTGATGGATCAGACTGATAATTGGAGGCCCTATGAGCAGCAGTACTAATTTTGCCTTGTTCGTTTCAGTCTTTCTTGCTTGCGCCGTTGAAGCAGTTGAGGCGGTAACCATTGTTCTCGCTGCCGGAACTGCGCGAGATTGGAAATCAGCATTTCGAGGTGTTGCTGCGGGACTCTTAACGCTTGCGCTCATTATTGGCATTGCTGGCCCTGCGATCTCAAGATTGCCTATTTCAAGTTTACGAATTTTAGTTGGTGGGTTACTACTTGTTTTCGGTTTGCAATGGCTACGAAAAGCAATTCTGAGATCAAGTGGATATAAGGCGCTTCACGACGAAGATCAGATTTTTAGAGATGAAGTTGCAGCAGCAAGAGCTGCTGGGAAAGTAAGTCGAATTGGTATTGATGATTGGTATGCATTTACTCTTTCATATAAGGGAGTGCTTCTAGAGGGGATCGAAGTTGCATTTATTGTTCTTACTTTTGGCACAATTCAACATCAAGTAGGTCTTGCATCTATTGCAGCGATAAGTGCTGTCGTGATTGCTACGATCGCAGGATTTGTCCTGGCGAAACCACTTTCAAGAGTTCCTGAAAATGCCATGAAATTTTCTGTGGGAATACTACTTACCTCTTTTGGGATTTTCTGGGGAGCAGAAGGATCGGGGGCAAAGTGGCCAGGAGATAACTGGGCAGTTCTAGGACTAATCGGATTTGTCACGGCGCTTTCATTCGCCTTAGTTAACTTTCTCAAGCGTAAGTACTCACGCCAACAAGTGGAAGTCCTTGAAGAGATAAGCGAATTTGCAGAGGAAGTAATTCTGGAACCTCAAACAGGGGGAATTATTAACAGCCTCAAAGCATTTGGGGAATTTTGGTATGACTTCATTATTGGTGATGACTGGACTATTGCAGTTGGAATTGTGATCGCCTTTTTTGGAACAGAGTGGCTTAAAGGAAGCACTGGTCAGAGCTGGTATCTGTTGCCTATAGCAACAGCACTTTTGGTATCAAATAGCCTTGTGCGGGCAACTAAGAATTAGAGACTAATTCCCGAGGTTGTGCGAAGATTTACCCGTGCAACTATCTACGAAAGCCATAGATCGCTTTCGCACCTCATCGGATGCATCACATTATTTACTCATTCCTGATGCTGTAGCTACCCCAGGTAATGCAGAAGAGATAGCCGAGCTATTCTCCTATGCGTCGAAAAATCAAACAAGTATTACTTTTCGAAGTGGTGGTACAAGTCTTTCAGGACAATCAGTCACCAATGGAATTCTTGTCGATACACGTAGAAACTTTCGAAAGATTGAAGTCCTAGATGCTGGATTACGAGTAAAAGTTCAACCAGGTATAACAGTTCGCGCAGTTAATGCTCGGCTTGCACGTTTTGGCAGAAAGTTAGGTCCAGATCCAGCTAGTGAAATCGCATGCACGATCGGTGGAGTGATCGCAAATAATTCAAGTGGAATGGCTTGTGGAATTACACAAAACACATATAAAACTTTGGAGAGTGCAATTATTGTTCTGGCTAACGGGGCAATCATTGATACTGCTTCGAGTCGTGCGGATGAAGATTTGCAGAACGCTTGCCCGGAGCTTTTTAGTAAGCTCATAGCAATTATCACTTCAGTAACGAGTAGGCCCGATTTAGTCGGGCAAATTAAATCTCAGTACCTAATCAAAAATACTATGGGATATGGCCTTAATTCACTTATTGACTACACATCAGTCAGTGATGTTTTACTCCATCTCATGGTGGGAAGCGAAGGAACTCTCGGTTTCATTGCAGAGGCAACCTTTCACACGGTTCCCCTATTTAGCGCCGCAGCAACTGCTCTTAAGGTTTATCCAACTTTTCTTGATGCAACTCAAGCTTTAGCTGCGCTTATTGAGACAGGTCCAGCAACTATTGAACTTATGGATGCTGCCTCACTTCGAGCAAGCAAGGTGGATATCGGTGGCGAAGAGATCACCACACAAGCAGCATTTCTCATTGAGTATCAAGCAGAAAACCAGTACGCTCTCGCAGAAAAGATCAAAGGGCTGTCGGGACTCAAACTTACAACAGATAAGAAAGTCCGTGATTCACTCTGGCATATCCGAAAAGGATTATATGCAACAGTCGCAGGCGCAAGACGTTCTGGGACTACCGCATTACTTGAAGATATTGCAGTACCAGTCTCCCGTTTAGCCCAAACATGTAGTGGTCTTCAAGACCTCTTCAGGCGACATGGTTACGATGATGCAGTCATTTTTGGTCACGCAAAAGATGGAAATATTCACTTTCTTATTAATGAAGACTTCTCTGATGCATTAAAAGCTGAGCGCTACCATAAATTTACTGAGGAAATGATCTCTTTAGTTCTATCCCAAAAGGGATCGCTCAAAGCCGAGCATGGAACAGGCCGAATGATGGCACCCTTTGTTGAACGACAATTTGGCAGCGAGCTTTATCAAGTTATGAAGGCGATTAAAGGCGCATTTGATCCAGCTGGTGTGTTAAATCCAGGTGTACTTATTAGTTCAGATGTAAATGCCCACATGAGAAACATTAAATTCAATCCACCTATCAATGAAGTAGCAGATAACTGTGTTGAGTGCGGATATTGTGAACCAATTTGTCCAAGCAAAGACCTCACAGTGACACCTCGACAAAGAATTGTGATAACTAGGGCAATTGCAACCTCATATGCTGCGAATGATCAAAAACTGTATAAAGAATTGCTTGCGCAATCTACTTACGAAGTACAGGAGACTTGCGCCGTAGATGGTTTGTGCGCGACCACATGCCCATTAGGAATCAACACTGGTGAACTAGTTCAAGATCTGCGCGCAGAAATGACTACTGGTTTAGGAAAGTTCTACTGGAGTAGCGCTGCAAAATCTTGGGGTAAGAGCTTGAGACAAGTAAGCACATTAATGACTATCGCCCATGTAATTCCTGCGCCAGCAGTTCTGGCTGTCAATAAGTTATTGCGAGTACTGATTGGCTCTGATTCACTGCCACTCTGGTCAAAGGACTTGCCCCGTGGTGGCAAAAGGCGAGAGTCTGTTTCCCAACCTAATCCTGAATTTGTGTTCTTCACATCTTGTTTAGATTCGATGTTTTCATCACAAACGGCTATCTCACTACGTTCACTTGCCAAAAAAGCTGGAGTTAACTTCCTTGTTCCGGACGGAATAAGTGATCTTTGCTGTTCCACACCATGGAAATCTAAAGGTATCTCTGGTGGGTATGAACTTATGGCAGAGAGGACATATCAAGCCCTCTTAGTGGCAAGTTCTTATGGAAAGTTGCCAATTGTTTGTGAAAATTCATCATGCAGTGAAGGGCTTCTTAGTGTCCTTCGGGATATAAAAGACTCGAAATTAACAATTATTGATTCTGTTGATTTCGCCGCGCAGAAATTGCTTCCTCGGTTAAGCGTAAAGAGCAAAATAGATTCAGCTGTACTGCACCCAACTTGTTCAAGTACTGCTCTCAACTCTCATGACAACCTGAAAGTGCTTGCTGAGGCGATTTCTTCTACCGTGGAGATCCCAGGGTCGTGGGGATGTTGCGCTTTTGCTGGAGATCGAGGCATGCTTCATCCAGAACTCACAGCAAGCGCCACACTTGCCCAAGCAGAAGAAATTAATAAAAAGAAATTTGATGCTTACCTATCTACGAATCTCACATGTGAGATTGGAATGAGCAGAGCAACTGGACAAAAATATGAGCATATTCTCTGCGCTCTTGATCGACTTTCTAATTAAAGGAAAGCGCCTTTAGATCTAGCTTGGCTGTCGCCATCATGTGTGGGACTGTAAGCGCCCAAACGACAACAAGAAGTGACCAAAGTAATGATGAACTCAATCCATTCTTGTTAAACACTGCAAGTGATATCCCAACAAGTACCGTTCCCACCAAGGCTGGCAAACCAGGAACAATCGCTTTGATCAAGGACTTTCTTCCATCACCAGCTTGGGTTGCTTTGGTAGAGCTAGGAAGTAGGAGAGTTAGTCGGGCAGTGTGTCTTGTGGCATGCCAACATCCAAAGTAAAAAGCAAAAGCAACAAGTGGAGGAGCAACGAGAGCGAGAGTCGCAAGCGTAGTTAGATCAATAATTTCACGATATCGCTTATGAGCCGCAAGTATTACAAGTGTTAACAAGGTAATAGTGAGAACTGAGTGCCTCAAAGTTGAGGTGTAATTTCCCGCCCAGTTCACCAGAGAAGAATTTACTTTTCCTAAGGCGCTCGAACTCTTCTCTTGTACAAGTGGAACGATCACTGGAAAGCATCCTGCAGAAAGAGCGTAAAGAACTTCAAGGTATTTAGGCATCATGGCTTTGCCTGCTAAGCGATCACTTTCTGCGATAAAGGATGCATCCCCAAACCCAAAGTGTAGAGAGCTCATCCATACGACAACCTCAAATCCAATGACATTCCATTTAAGGATTGCGATAACGGCAACAATAGCGATCGCTACATATCCCACTATAAATAGTATGAATCTGGTCTTTGAGCTCCTTGGAATTGTGATGAGGTGGTCAACAGCCCCGTGAGGAATTCCAATAGCCAGTGCAAGCACTGAGAGAATCACTTGCCATGAAAGATCACCTGAATTTATTACCCCCTGAAAGAGGAAACTCACAAGTATTGCGAAGATGACGGCAAGGTTTGAGAAGAGTCTGACTTGATTAAAAAGCCGACTTGCCACCTGGTTCATTGGGCAATTCTAGACAACTATCTAGTTTGGAGCAGAATAGGCACGTGATCAGATGGAGTTATGTAGCCATGCTCGGCTTCACAGTCGTGGGTTCTTTCTGGCTTGAAATCGTTTTGAAAGTTGGGGTACTCAAAAGATTTAGGCGACTTTTGTTGAGTATTGCTCCAAGTGCCTTTGTTTTTCTCTGTTGGGATGCATATGCGATTGCAAAACATCACTGGCACTTTGATGAGAAACAGATGCTCGGAATTATTGGCCCCTTCCATATACCCCTTGAGGAGTATCTCTTTTTTATCATCATTCCAATTGCAGCAATCATGACTCTAGAAGGAGTGAGAAAGGTAAAGAAGCATTGGCCGGTAGGAGATGGTGATGATCTATAGCGATATAGCGATTGGCTCTCTACTTTTTGCAGTGCTCTTTGATCTCTACGTGATTAGAACACAACTACTAACTAAATCTGTCTTTTGGACTTCCTACGCGATTATTTTCCCCATGCAGCTCATCACAAACTGGTGGCTAACATCTCGCAATATTGTTATGTATAACCCACAGGTAATAATTGGTCGTAGATTAGCAGGGGCACCGTTGGAAGATATTCTCTTTGGTTTCTCGTTAGTCCTGACAGTTATGTCTTTGTGGGTCTACTTAGGCAGGCGAGGAATCCGTAAGTAACTATTTATTTGTAAAAGAATAAATAACTAATAGCGCAGCAATAATTCCCACCATAATTTGAGTTGTACGATTTGCAAGATATTTTTGAGTCGCTTTTGTAAATGTTGCCGCAAGCAAAATTAATCCGGGGATGACAATCGTCAAGCTATGAATCAGGACATTATGGTGGCCTGTTTGATAGCGCAAATTGATAAGTCCAAGTGCTACAAGAAGGTAGCCGCCGTAGCGAAGATTTGTCATATTCCTATCCTAACGATTATCGATTAAGTGAATGAAAAAGGCGCCAGTTTCCTGGCGCCTTTTCACTACTAATTACTAGTAATTAGTGATCGTCCTTCATGCCTTCTGCGATCGACTTCATGCGAGCGATCTTGTAAATGGTTAGACCAAATACGCACTTTGCAAGTACGTCTGCAACTGTGTAACCGATCTGACGATCAGTGAACAAGTTTGCAACTTGAGCCATTGAAGGGTTCTTTACCAACACAGGAATGAGGTAAGAGATTGGATAAACGCCCCATGTAGCGATCAAAAGAAGACGCAAGCGGCCCACGGTCGCTGCTACGCCTGCTGGTTGACGCTCTAGTGACTTTCCAAGTTCTACGAATAGTACGTAGAGGATGTAAATGAAAGGAATGGTTGAAAGGACGCCCCAGAGCACCTTTGTTCCATTATTGCTTGAAATTTCACCTGGGTAACCCAAGATGATCATCGCTGCTGCCGCTGGCACCAAGCGAGTGATGAGTGACTTTGAAGCTTCCTTTGCAAGCGCAAGTACTGCAATTACTTCAACAAGAAGTAGTGGAACAGTAAGGATCCAGTCAACATAGCGGTAAGCCTCGTTGAATGCGCCTTGCTGTGTGCCGATTGTTACAGCACCCTTCATTGATGAATCATTGAAAGAATTGAAAATACGGAAATAGTGATATCCAGCGATGAATGTCACCATTGAAGACATAACTAATGCATTGCGGTACTTAGCAGCAACGCGTGATTGCGACACCAATGTGAACACTGTGCAGGCAATCATTGAAATTAGGCCAAAGGAGAAAATGTTATAAAGCGAGCTCCATTGGTTATTTGATAGTTGTAGCATCTAAATGGGCCTCCGTGAGGGCTAGTTAGCTAGCCTCCGGTTGGGGGCTAGTTCCAGAGCGCTGAGGTCACGAGGGGAAAGTGACACACGTCGCCGTGAATAGGTAAATAATCCGATACTTGCGAATGCTTGGCAACACTGAACACGAGATTTACCCACTATTTTCTCAGGGACGGCCCCTGAAAATCGGACATTTCAGGCGGGGGTCTAGCGGGCAATCTAGACTCCATCCCATGCCCATTGGATGGATTGCTCCCACAGATGAAGAGATCACTTCAATCCTTCAGAGCTCAAAAAATGTGGCGATAGTCGGCGCATCTGATGATCCTCACCGACCTGTCTATGGGGTCAGTGAGTGGCTCCTTGACCACTCGCACTTCAATCTTTTCTTTATTAATCCCAGGCTAACTACTCTCTTTGGTTTCCCTGTTTACCGCTCACTTGCCGAAGTCCCAGAGTGGATAGATATCGTCGATGTCTTTAGAAATGTTGCTGATATACCAGTCGTCCTTGATGAGTCAATTGCAGTGAAAGCTAAAACCATGTGGATGCAACTTGGCCTTTTGGATGATGTGACAGCTAGCCGCGGGGTTCAGGCTGGTTTAAAAGTTATTCAAGACCGTTGTCTAAAGGTGGATTACGAACGTTTTATAAAGTAGTTACTTGGGTTCAAGTACCAAGGCAACTGAGTTAATACACCAACGCTGATCTGTTGGAACACCGTAGCCTTCACCCTCAAATACATGGCCTAAATGAGAGCCGCAATTAGCGCAGCGGACTTCTGTGCGCACCCGTGGGGCGAGTGATCGGTCTTCAATAAGCACCACTGCATCATCTTTAGACGGTGCATAAAACGATGGCCACCCGCACCCTGAGTGGAATTTTGTCTCACTTTTAAACAATTCATTTCCACAGGCTTTGCAGCGGTAGCTACCCACAGTTTCGGAGTCGGTGTATTCACCAGTAAACGGGCGCTCTGTTGCTCCATTGCGTAGTACATCGTAGGAGAGCGGATCAAGGGTCTCTTGAAGCTTTTTTTCATCAATTTTTATTTTAAAGTTCTCAGCTTCAGGGTTAATTGGGTTTGACATAGCTTTTCTCTCTACTTTGGATGATTAATGCAGGATATTAACGGCACGGGCAATAACTAGACCGACGATTACGAGAGATGTTGCACTTTGAATCATCATGAGAAATTTCGCCCATCTGCTCAGCGGTAACACATCCGTTGGACTAAATGCGCTCGCATTTGTATAAGAGGTGTACATGTAGTCAAAGTAGCCAGGCTTCCAGTTTTCTGGCGCGTATTCCGATGACGTCATTTGTGGAAACAAGAAATCTGGGTATGGGATGAGTGCTTCGGCTCTTGCTCCTGGACCACCCCGATCAAATTCCCAATACCAGAGACTAAAAACGACGATATTTGTAAGCCAGATGGACCCCCCGAATGCGAGAAGATTGGTAGGGCTCTTTACAGTTGAATGGATAATTCCATCTACCAAGTCGATTGCAGAAGCAATGTTACTTATTGTCATCACACTTGCCAGAATAATTCCAAGCCACCAGCTGAACTTATGATGCTGATTGATCCGCCCAGGCTTTATAGCAAACATAATTGCCATCAAGCTTGCTTCAACTGCGCATATCTCGGGTTGAAGTTTGAGAGATAAGGAAGCGGGAAGCAGGTATTGCAGAACAATTACAACACCAACGACAAATGAAACAGGCCAGCGGTGTTCACCAATGTGTGGCTTATGCCAATGGGGCATTTTCCCAGAATGATGAGGAAGAAACTTCATTTCAGTAACTTACCAACTGATTTTTGTTGCCACAATGTCAGTACTTGTAAGGTGATAGAACGAATGAGTTTTTGTGAAGAAACGTCATATGGAAGATCCACGCATGAATTACTCAACTGACAACTCCACGTAGTCATTCCAGCATTAAATTCTGCGCTCCCTGAGGGAAATGCAATCCAATCGGTCTGCGCAGTGGGCGTAGCCGTAAAGGCCGTGGGTGCCGCGTCGCGTCTAGTCATCGTGCCGCTATAGAGAATGTGCACGTTAGGGGGTTGCGCGTCGTTGATGACAGTTTTATCGACTTCAGTATCACTTGATAAACCACCAATTGCTTGATTTTTTGGAACTTTTAGCCATTGAGGAATTGATACAGGCTTGAGTGTTCCGTAAACATGAACTCCTCCAGTTTGTTCACCTGTAATTAAATTCGAAGGAGTATTGATTCGAGGGTCAGCAAATTGGACAGTGACTTGATCAACATTTGTGTTTGGATCTTGTGTAGCACTTCGATACATGACTAGGCGACGCTCGGATCCTGTCAGTGATGGTTCTAAGCGTGTTTGCCAATATGCTGTATTTGCTCCAAACACAGCGATATTAATCCCATAGTTTCTAGCGGCTATAAATGTGCTCAGCATTCTATGAGTGAAATATTCTGCGTGCCCACCAATTACTACCGCATTGTAATTAGTTATCAGCGATGGCCATTTATTAACATCCAAATCACTGACTTGATCAATATTTATTCCTTGTTCTTCGGTGAATTGAACAAACGGAATAGCGTCACGCTGAACTGAGAATGCACCACTTCCTAAAAGCGGCCGGTCAAACGAAGCTATACGACTACGTTGATCACGGCTGGTATTTCCATCTTTATTGGGTCCTTCATAGGTGGAACGTCCACCAAAGCTGTTATATGCATTCCACGTTAGGAAAGATTGCATCATAACTATTTTTGATGAGCCAACTGGGCTTCGAACCACGAATGGGGCAGCGCTTTCGACTTGGCCAAAAGGTGAAATTGAAACCATCAGGTAGAAACCTGGAGTCCAATCATTGCCTACAGTCAGAGTTGTTGAGACTGGCCATCTGGCTTCTGTATATCGTGTTGCATCGTGAACTGTTGTTGATTTTCTCAGTTTTAATTTGACGCCACTCGAGCGCCAGACTTCACGCGCCCCAGCGCCGTTGTAGTACCCAATTCGCCAGGCAGCGAAGTACCGAGGACCCGCAATTATTTCATTATTATTCGATTCATATAGGCCTGCATGAATTTTTATACGTTGCCCACATGAAACCGAGGATTGATCAAGCCAAAGAGCGCTCCCGTGTGCGGCAGATAGTTCTAAATTTCTCCACGTAGCAGCTGTCATATTCACGCCAGGCTTTTGATTTTCATCGTGCACCCATGTCGAAGAAAGTGTTGGGCAAGTTGAATCTGTAAACGAAGACTGATCATCTGGCAAAGAAATACTTTGTGATTCGGCGAATGTCATCATTGGACGAGATGGCAGATCGGCATGCGTGGCAAGAGCTGGAAATTTCTCTTCGGCTACTTTCTTTTCACCGTAGTAGAAGGCACCCAGCACTCCAGCCACGACCGCGATGAGGCTGACGGTAGAAATGAGCACAATCTTGCGCGAGAAAAAAGAAAATTTCATTAGGAATCTATTCTACCTGTACGCTCATTCTCTGAAAGAGTGTGTGCCCCCCTAGCTCAGTCGGTAGAGCGTTTCCATGGTAAGGAAGAGGTCAACGGTTCGATTCCGTTGGGGGGCTCGAAAATGTTTCAAGTTTAGAATTAACTTAGAATAAAATTACATACGTTCTTACTCTTGGCGGGGTAGCTCAGCTTGGTAGAGCATGCGGCTCATAATCGCAGTGTCGCCGGTTCAAGTCCGGCCTCCGCTACCAATCCACCTCTAAATCACGCCCAACTACGCGTGATTTAGACGATTGCAGAGGTTTGAAGTAACCTTTGGCTCTTAGTTTTCTACACGTTCGATTTAAAGGAGCACGACAATGGCAAGCAAGAGTGCGGATGTCCGCCCAAAGATCACTATGGCCTGCGTAGAGTGCAAAGAACGTAACTACATTACAAAAAAGAATCGTCGTAACGATCCAGATCGCATGGAACTAAAGAAGTTCTGCCCTCGTTGCAAACTTTCAACAGTTCACCGCGAAACCCGATAACACATGCTTAACCCCGACCTAGTCGGGCGCACTTTCACTGGTGCGACTAGTACAACAATTTCTCAAGAATCCATTACTACTTTTGCCCATGCTCTTGGTGAAGAAAACATTTTAGTTGCCCCTCCCACATTTGGAATTACGGTCACGCTGGCCCAATCACAATCTCTTTTGCAAGATTCTGGCTTGGACTGGACACGTGTGGTGCATGGAGACCAGCGCTTTGAAATTCATACTCCAATAGTTGCTGGAATGAGCCTCACCTGTGACTGCACCATTGAGAGCGCTCGCGTAGTTGCCGGAAATGAAATCGTAAATGTTAAAGCAGATCTTCTATCTGATTCAAAGCTCATTGCATCGACCTGGGCTACTTTGGTGTTTCGGGGATGAGTACATACACAGTTGGCCAAGCATTGGCGCCACATACATTCATCATCAACCGCAAAAAGCTGGTCACTTACGCAGATGCAAGTGGGGATCGCAATCCAATCCACTTAAGTGAAGACATTGCAAAGTCCGTCGGCCTTGAAAATGTGATCGCTCATGGCATGTATACGATGGGCTTAGCAGGTCAATATGTCAGCGCAATTGCAGGCAGTGCTCATGTGAAAGAGTTTTCTGCCAGGTTTACAAAGCCGGTGGTAGTTCCAGCTGATACTGATGTTGAATTAATTGTGAGCGCAACCGTAACGGAAGTAAATCCAGATTCTATTCGCCTTGAAATTAGCGCCGTATGTAATGAGGTTAAAGTATTAGGAATGGCGAAGGCGCTCATCGCCCTATAACCTTAATTACATTATGGCCCAGATAAGAAGCTACCCCCGCATTGGTGATCTGCGTAATTTTACCAAGAACACGTTTCCTATCTCGGTGGCAATGATTATTGATGGTTTCTGTGAGGATGCAATTGTCAGCATCAACAGCATTAAACAATTTGCACCCAAAGATTGCGCAATTCTTGCGATTGTCAGCGGGACTCCCGATATTAAGGGACTTGAAGAGAGCCTTGATGAGCGAACTTTTATTACACAAATATCTGGCGGCGTTGGGTGGGGTGAGGCTGCCAACGCGCTATTGAAGTTAGCACCCAGTGAATATGTTGTGATTGTGGACCCTTCAACACAGTTTACTGGTGATGCAATAACCCCTGCGCTAACAGCTCTGACAAGTGGCGAATGGGCTGCAGTTGGATGGCACGGTGGTTTAGTAAATGTCGAAGACGAATGGCGAAGTGTTGATGACCGTGGACCTGGAGAAGTGGATGTTCTTTTCAGTTACTTCATGGCACTCAACCGTAATGCTGCGGTGACATGCGGTGCATTTAATATTCGTGCCATTTATTATCGAAACGCCGATATGGAATTTTCACTTCGCCTTCGTCAATCTCAAGGGCGTTTATTGCAGATGGAACTTCCACTCTTCCAAGGGCGTCACCATGGCTACTACGACACCGAAGAGAGTTTTCGCGAGACCCAGTCTAAGAAGAATTACGATCGAATTTTGGATCGATTCCGCGGAAAAAATCAGATTTTAGTTGAGCGAAGATAGCCTTATCCCATGGCTGAGAATCTCTCCGACTTAACAACCCTGCATGTAGGAGGGCCGGCTAAGCGCGTTGTGCATGTACACACGGAAGAAGAACTCATTGCAACGGTTCAACAATGTGATGAATTACATGAGCCACTATTAATACTCGGTGGCGGTTCGAATGTATTAGTGGGCGATCTTGGATTTGATGGAACAGTGATCATTGTTGAAACACAAGGCAATTCATATGAGATTGACGCCTGTAGTGGTGGAACCTTGCAAGTAGCCGCAGGGGAGAACTGGGACAAATTTGTTGAATTCACAATCTCTAAAGACCTTGCCAATCTCGAATGTTTAAGTGGAATTCCAGGAACTGTCGGTGGAGCTCCCATTCAAAATATTGGTGCTTATGGTCATGAAGTTGCAGAGGTCATTGCGCGTATTCGTACGTATGACAGAAAAAGCAAAAAGATTCATACCTTTATGGCAAGTGATTGTGACTTCTCGTATCGCTCCTCTATCTTCAAAAAAGAGCCTGAGCGCTATGTAATTTTAGATGTTACTTTTCAATTGCGTCGTGGTGAGACTTCACTTCCAATTCAATATGAAGAGTTAGCTGGCGCACTCAATGTAGAGGTGGGAGCGCGAGTGGCAATCTCAGAAGTTCGCGCCGCTGTTCTTGCTTTGAGAGCTAAGAAAGGCATGCTTTACTCCGACCAAAATTGGAGCGCAGGTTCATTCTTTACTAATCCAATTATTTCCCAAGAAAGCGCCTCAAAACTTCCTGCGGATGCACCGCGTTGGCCGCAACCAGATGGAACTGTGAAGACTTCTGCTGCATGGCTTATGGAGCATGCGGGTGTTCACAAAGGTGAAGCACTTTCAGGAGCGAAGATTTCAGATAAGCACGTCCTAGCTTTAATGAATGCGGGTAGCGCTACAGCAGATGACATTGCTGGGCTAGCAAGAGCGGCGCGAGCCAAAGTGAAGGATAAATTTGGAATTACTTTAGAACCCGAAGTTCAGTTTGTTGGTCTTAGCCTTTAAGCTACTTAGCTTCAGCTAATAATTTTTGTACTCGAGTAATACCTTCAACAATGTCATCATCGCTCAAAGCGTATGAAAATCTAAGATAACCAGAAGGACCAAACGCTTCACCAGGAACTGCAGCTACCTCTGCTTCATCCAAAATAAGTGTTGCAAGTTCTGCAGATGTTTGAGGGCGCTTTCCTCGGATCTCCTTGCCTAGAACACCCTTCACAGATGGATAGACATAAAAAGCACCGGTTGGAGTTGGGCAAGTAACACCAGGAATTTCATTCAACATCTTCACAATGAGTGTACGACGACGATTAAATGCTTCACCCATTTTATGAACGGCGCTTAAATCACCTTTGAGAGCAGCGATTGCAGCGCGCTGAGAAACGTTTGAAACATTAGATGTTAAGTGTGATTGAAGGTTTGTAGCTGCCTTTATGACATCTTTTGGACCAATCATCCAACCCACACGCCAACCCGTCATTGCATAAGTTTTTGCAACGCCATTGATAATGATGCACTGATCGGCAAGCCCAGGAACAAGTACAGGCATACTCGGTGCTTTTGCACCGTCATAGAGAAGGTGTTCATAAATTTCATCTGTGACCACCCAGATGCCGTGAGCAAGTGCCCACTCACCAATTGCTTTGACTTGATCTACTGAATAGACAGAGCCCGTTGGGTTTGAAGGAGAGCAAAACAAGAGCGCTTTGGTTTTAGGCGTACGAGCAGCTTCAAGTTGTTCAACGCTTACTAAATAGTTTTGTGATTCATCAGCAAAAACTTCAACTGTACTTCCGCCAGCAAGCTTGACGCACTCTGGATAAGTTGTCCAATACGGGGAAGGAAGGATTACCTCATCTCCCGGATTGATAATTGTTGCAAATGACTCATAGACAGATTGTTTACCGCCATTTGTAACAAGTACTTGATCTGCCGTAATCACATAATTTGAGTCGCGCTTTGTTTTCGCAACAATTGCATCACGAAGTTCTGGCAATCCTGGTGTTGGTGTGTAGCGATGGTTAGCAGGCTTTGATGCTGCATCTACTGCAGCTGCAACGATGTAATCGGGTGTTGGGAAATCTGGTTCACCCGCGCCAAAACCAATGACAGGTTTACCCGCAGCCTTAAGAGCTTTTGCTTTTGCATCAACAGCAAGTGTTGCTGATTCAGCAATCGCTGCGATCCGAGAAGAAATGCGGGGCTTTTTTTCGCTCATAGGGGGAGTATGCCAAACATGGGGCCTAGGTGAGCGTGAGATTTAGCCGGTTTTACTCATACGCATGCTGGGCTCTAGACTCCTCGGTCTGGCGCTTGCAATAGGTCATGATCACTCATGTCTTAACAACGCTCGAAGGGCAGTAGCTCAACTGGCCAGAGTTCCGGTCTCCAAAACCGGCGGTTGGGGGTTCAAGTCCCTCCTGCCCTGCAAGTACGTACGTAGTGAGAAGTAGTAATAAGAAGTACAACGTGTAATAAGAAAGGTAAGCAACGTGATTGATGAGAAGCACGATACCGAAGTAGCCAAAGGCATCTTTGGTCGTATCGGCCTGTTCTATCGCCAAGTTCTTTCAGAACTTCGCAAGGTGGTCTGGCCTACTCGAAATCAGCTCACAACATATACCTCTGTTGTTTTAGTTTTCGTTGGCTTCATTATTGCCGTAGTTTCAATTCTGGACTTGGCATTGACCAAGATCGTTTTCTGGATTTTTGGATAGGCATACACAGATGACAATTGAGAACCCATTCTTCGAAGAGACAGTAACTGCTGAGCCAGTTGCTGCGACTATTGACCCATTTGAAGCTGCGCTCGCTGCATCACCAGAACCGGTTGTTGAAGAAGTGCTCGCTGATGAAGAGGTAGGTAGCGCCGAGGCGATCACAGCAATTGATGCTGAGGTAGCAGCTGAGGAATCAGAATTAGAAGAAGATGATGAGAATGCAGAATTCCGTCGCGCTCTTCGCACGGCTGCAGGTGAATGGTTCGTCGTTCACTCATATGCTGGTTATGAGAAGAAGGTAAAAGGAAATCTTGCGAACCGTATTCAGGCACTGAATATGGAAGATTACATCTTCCAAATAGAAGTCCCTGAAGAAGAAATTACTGAAATTAAGAACGGGCAGCGCAAGCAAGTAAAGCGCAACGTATTTCCAGGCTACGTATTAGTTCGCATGGATCTGACAGATGAGTCATGGTCATGTGTACGTAACACACCAGGTGTCACAGGATTTGTTGGCAATGCCCATCATCCATCACCACTGAGCCTTGGTGAAGTTGAAAATATTCTTGCTCCTCGCCCAGTTAAGAAGGGTGATAAGCCAGAGATTCGAGTTGTTGACTTTGAAGTCGGCGAATCAGTCACAGTTATGGATGGACCATTTGCAACCTTGCCTGCATCGATTTCAGAGATCATGCCTGAGCAAGCAAAGCTCAAGGTGCTTGTCTCTATCTTTGGCCGCGAAACACCAGTAGAGCTTTCATTCCATCAGGTTCAGAAGATTTAAGAAAAATAAAAGGAGAAAAACGAAATGGCACCAAAGAAAAAGATCACTGCTCTTATTAAGTTGCAGATCCAGGCTGGAGCAGCAACACCTGCGCCACCAGTAGGTCCCGCACTTGGTCAGCATGGTGTCAACATCATGGATTTCGTGAAGGCATACAACGCAGCGACTGAAAGCCAAAAGGGACAGATCATTCCTGTGGAGATCAGCGTCTACGAAGACCGCTCATTCACATTCATCACAAAGACTCCACCAGCTTCACGTTTAATCTTGAAGGCTGCTGGAATTGAAAAGGGTTCTGCTATTCCTCACAAGAACAAGGTTGCAAACATCACTAAGTCACAAGTTGAAGAGATTGCCAAGGTAAAGATGGCTGACCTCAATGCAAATGACCTAGAGGCAGCAAGCTTGATCATCGCAGGAACAGCACGTTCAATGGGAATCACGGTTTCCAACTAACTCAATAAGAAAAGAGAAGTGGGAGGAGCTCGCTGCTCCGTTACACCACAACTCCCTAATATAAGGAGAAGAAATGAAGCGCAGTAAGAAATATACAGAAGCAGCAGCAAAGGTTGATCTCAAGAACCTTTACTCGCCAACAGCAGCGATGAAACTCGCTAAGGAAACATCAGTAACAAAGTACGACGCATCAGTTGAAGTCGCTTTGGTACTTGGCGTCGATCCTAAGAAGGCTGACCAAGCAATTCGCTCAACAGTGAATCTCCCACACGGAACAGGTAAGACTGCTCGCGTTTTGGTATTTGCTGGCGGAGAACGTGCTGAAGAAGCTCGCGCAGCTGGAGCAGATATCGTCGGAGCAGATGAACTCATTGATGAAGTTTCAAAGGGTCGTCTTGATTATGACGCTGTAGTTTCAACACCAGAATTAATGGGTAAGGTCGGTCGTCTTGGAAAGGTACTTGGACCTCGCGGTTTAATGCCAAACCCAAAGACAGGAACCGTGACAACAGATGTCGCTAAGGCCGTGTCAGACATTAAGGGTGGAAAGATTGAGTTCCGTGTTGATAAGAACTCAAACCTTCACTTCCTTATCGGCAAGGTTTCATTTACTACTGAACAGCTTGCTGATAACTATGCAGCGGCCGTTGAAGAAGTAATGCGCGCGAAGCCAAACTCTTCAAAGGGTCGCTTCATTAAGAAGGCTGTTGTTTCCACAACAATGGGCCCTGGAATTGCGATCGATACATCAATCTCTCGCGATAACGGTCCATCTATTCAATAAGTACCAGATTTAGGCTCATTTTGACTGGGGTAGGGCCTTGGCCCTACCCTTTGCCTATCACCAAAGACTGCAGGTCTTAGAGCAGAAATGTTCTGAGTTAATTGCGAGAAATCGCAGCCCGCATAGGTACACACGAAAACCTCGTGCGCACTTATGCGCCGGGGATTTTTTATTTTATAAAGAATTCATTAGGCGTGGTGATCTAGTCAAAAACTAGATGACATAAGAAAGGTAGAAAATGGCTCGTTCTGATAAAGAAGCAGATGTAGCAGCGCTGACGGAAGACTTCCGTACCGCTAACGCAACTGTGCTCACTGAGTACCGCGGTTTATCTGTGGCCTCAATGAAGGAACTTCGCCGTTCACTTGGCGCAAACACCAAGTATTCCGTTGTGAAGAACACCTTGACCAAGATTGCTGCAAAGAATGCTGGAGTAGATCTCGCCGATGATCTTCTTGCTGGTCCTTCTGCGGTTGCCTTTGTTAAAGGAGATCCAATCGATGCAGCTAAGAGCCTGAAGAATTTCCAGAAGGAGAATCCATTCCTTGTTATCAAGGGCGGAATCTTCGAAGGTAAGGCAATTACAACTGCAGAGATTATGAAGCTTGCTGATCTTGAGTCCCGTGAGGTTCTCTTGGCCAAGCTTGCAGGTGCAATGAAGGGCACAATGGCTAAGGCCGCTCGTACCTTCGATGCACTTCGCATCAAGCTAGAAGCTGGAGCACCTGCTGCACCTGTTGCAGAAGTAGCCGCACCAGTTGTTGAAGCTGCTGAAGTTGTTGCAGAAGCGCCAGTCGCAGAAGCTGCACCAGAAGCCACCGCCGAAGTTTCTGCCCCTGAGGCAGTTGCCGAAGCAACCGAAACCCCAGTTGCTGAAGCAACAGAACCAACAGAATAAGAAGAGGAAATAAAAATGGCTAAATTGTCACAAGAAGATTTAATGTCACAGTTCAAGGAAATGTCACTTGTTGAGCTCTCAGAGTTCGTCAAGGCATTTGAAGCTGAATTCGATGTAACCGCTGCAGCTCCAGTTGCTGCTGCTGGTGGCGGAGCTGCTGCTGGTGGCGGAGCTGCTGCAGAAGCTCAAGATGAGTTCACACTTATCTTGGACGATGCTGGTTCACAGAAGATTGCTGTTATTAAGGAAGTTCGCGCAATTAATTCAAGCCTTGGCTTGAAGGAAGCGAAGGACCTAGTAGATGCAACTCCTGCGACTTTGATCGAAAAGGCAACAAAGGAGACAGTCGACAAGGCAAAGGCAGCTCTAGAGGCAGCCGGCGCAAAGGTCACAATCAAGTAATTGCTCTGAAGGAACAGCCCGCCTTGGTTCCCCCAAGGTGGGTTTTTTCTTGCCCGCCTGAATCTGAGTCCGCTTAGGCTTATAGCACCTTTCGATCCCCAATTGGACAGATCCACAGCCCTTTGGATACCCTGCACCTTCACAATTTTCACACTCTCTCAGGTTAGGCATATAGCGGCCGCGACCTTTTGATAGCCGTGCGTTTTAAGCTACTGGAGGATTAATTGGCCGCGAAGTCGAAATCATTTGCCCCCGCTCGAGTTTCTTTCGCAAAGATCCGTGAACCACTTGAAGTACCAAATCTCCTATCACTGCAGCTAGACAGCGTTGATTGGTTACTTGGTAATGAAGCATGGCGTTCACGTTTACAAGATGCAGAGAAGTCTGGCCGTGGAGAAGTTCCTAAGCAATCAGGACTAGAAGAAATCTTTGAAGAGATTTCACCAATTGAAGACTTCCAAGGCAAGATGAGTTTGTCTTTCCATGATCATCGTTTTGAACCACCAAAGAACACAATCGCGGAGTGCAAAGAACGCGATATGACTTACAGCCAGCCGCTATTCGTAACTGCTGAATTCACCAACAACGAGACCGGTGAAATTAAGTCACAGACAGTATTTATGGGTGACTTCCCTGTAATGACACCTCGCGGAACTTTCGTAATTAACGGAACAGAGCGTGTAGTTGTTTCGCAGATCGTTCGCTCACCTGGTGTTTATTTTGAGCGCACAATCGAAAAAGCTTCAGACAAAGATATTCTCACAGCAAAGATCATTCCAAGCCGTGGTGCTTGGCTTGAATTTGAAGTTGATAAGAAGGATCTTGTTGGTGTTCGTATTGACCGCAAGCGTAAGCAGTCAGTAACAATTTTCCTTAAGGCACTTGGGTGGACATCAGAGCAGATTCTTGAGCAATTTGGAGAATTTGAATCTATCCGCGCAACTCTTGAAAAAGATAACGTTGAAACACAAGATGAAGCACTGCTAGATATCTATCGCAAGCTTCGTCCAGGTGAGCCACCAACGAAGGAAGCTGCTCAAAACCTTATTGAGAATCTTTACTTCAACCCAAAGCGTTATGACCTTGCAAAGGTTGGCCGCTTTAAGGTTAATAAAAAGCTCGGTCTAGAACTTGAGCTTTCAAAGGGACTTCTTAATATCGAAGATATCGTTGCAACAATTAAGTATCTCGTCTCACTTCATAAGGGCGATGTTCTTATGGAATATGGCAAGGAAGTTCGTGTTGAGACTGACGATATCGACCACTTCGGAAACCGTCGCCTACGTACCGTTGGTGAATTGATTCAAAACCAAGTTCGTACAGGACTTTCTCGTATGGAGCGCGTAGTTCGTGAGCGCATGACCACACAAGATGTTGAAGCAATTACGCCTCAAACATTGATCAATATTCGTCCAGTAGTTGCATCAATCAAGGAGTTCTTCGGAACTTCTCAATTGTCACAATTTATGGACCAAACAAACCCACTTTCAGGAATGACCCACAAGCGTCGTCTATCAGCGCTTGGACCCGGCGGTCTATCACGTGAACGTGCAGGCTTTGAAGTTCGTGACGTGCACCCTTCTCACTACGGTCGCATGTGCCCAATTGAAACTCCTGAAGGTCCAAACATTGGTTTGATTGGTTCTCTTGCTACGTATGCACGAGTTACACCATTTGGATTTATTGAGACTCCTTATCGCAAGGTTTCTAAAGGTAAGGTCACTGACCAAATTGATTACCTCACAGCTGATGAAGAAGATGAACACATCATTGCGCAAGCAAACGCACCACTAACCGCAGAAAGTCACTTTGCTGAAGAGCGTGTACTTGTTCGTCGTCGTGGCGGAGAAGTTGAATACATTTTGGCTGACGAAGTTGATTACATGGACGTTTCACCACGCCAGATGGTTTCTGTTGCAACAGCAATGATTCCATTCCTTGAGCATGACGATGCGAACCGTGCGTTGATGGGCTCAAACATGATGCGCCAAGCAGTGCCATTGCTTCGTGCTGAAGCTCCATTTGTTGGAACCGGTATGGAATTTCGCGCAGCAGTTGATGCAGGCGATGTGACCCTTGGCCGCAAGCCTGGTGTTGTCACAGAAGTTCAAGCCGATGAAGTCACCGTAATGAACGATGACGGAACAAATGAAACTTACTTTGTAGATAAGTTTGTTCGCTCAAACCAAGGCACAAGCCGCAACCAGAAGATTGTTGTTGCAAAGGGTGATCGTGTTGAGGTTGGTTCAGTTATTGCCGATGGTCCAAGCACCGATAAGGGTGAGATGGCTCTTGGTAAGAACCTGCTCGTGGCATTTATGTCATGGGAAGGTCACAACTACGAAGACGCAATTATTCTTTCTCAGCGCCTAGTTCAAGATGATGTTCTTACATCTATTCACATCGAAGAGTATGAAGTTGATGCTCGTGATACAAAGCTTGGACCCGAGGAAATTACTCGTGACATCCCTAACGTCAGTGAAGAAGTTTTGGCTGACTTGGATGAGCGCGGAATTATTCGTGTTGGCGCCGATGTAGTACCTGGCGACATTTTGGTTGGAAAGGTAACTCCTAAGGGAGAGACCGAACTGACACCTGAAGAGCGTTTGCTACGTGCGATCTTTGGTGAGAAGGCTCGCGAAGTTCGCGATACCTCACTTAAGGTTCCTCACGGTGAATCAGGCAAGGTCATCGGAGTTTCACTTGCTGACTCTGAAGATTATGAATTGCCAGCTGGTGTGAACCAAGTTGTTCGCGTCTATGTTGCTCAAAAGCGCAAAATTCAAGATGGTGACAAGCTTGCTGGTCGCCACGGTAACAAGGGTGTTATTTCAAAGATTCTTCCTCAAGAAGATATGCCATTTTTGGAAGACGGAACCCCAGTTGATGTTGTCTTGAACCCACTTGGTGTTCCAGGACGAATGAACGTTGGTCAGGTTCTAGAAACTCACTTAGGTTGGGTTGCTAAATCTGGTTGGAAACTTGAAGGCAATGAGGATTGGCAGAAGGATCTTCGCGAACATGGTTTCGCTGATGTTGCTGCTGGTTCAAAGGTTGCTACTCCTGTATTTGATGGCGCAAAGGAAGAAGAACTTATTGGTCTTCTTGGATCAACACTTCCAAATAAAGATGGAATGCGTTTGATCGGTGCAAACGGTAAGGCGCAACTATTTGATGGCCGTACTGGTGAGCCTTATAAGCAACCCATCACAGTTGGATACATGTATATCTTGAAGCTCCACCACTTGGTTGATGACAAGATTCACGCACGTTCAACTGGTCCTTACTCAATGATCACCCAGCAACCATTGGGCGGAAAAGCTCAATTCGGTGGACAGCGCTTTGGTGAGATGGAAGTTTGGGCACTTGAAGCTTATGGAGCGGCTTATACCCTCCAAGAGTTGCTCACTATTAAGTCAGATGACGTTCTTGGCCGCGTAAAGGTTTACGAGGCAATCGTTAAGGGTGAAAACATCCCAGAACCAGGTATCCCTGAATCATTCAAGGTGCTCGTGAAGGAAATGCAATCACTCTGCTTGAACGTAGAAGTTCTTAACAATCAAGGTATCGCAATTGAAATGCGTGATACCGATGAAGAAGTGTTCCGTGCCGCCGAGGAACTAGGTATCAACTTGTCACGAGTTGAACCAAGTTCAGTAGAAGAAGTGTGAGGAGAGAGATAAATGTTAGATGTTAATTTCTTCGACGAACTACGTATCGGTCTAGCGTCAACAGACAATATTCGTGAGTGGTCATTTGGTGAGGTCAAAAAGCCTGAAACCATCAACTACCGCACACTCAAGCCAGAAAAAGACGGCCTCTTTGATGAGAAGATCTTCGGACCAACTCGTGACTGGGAATGTTATTGCGGTAAGTACAAGCGTGTCCGATTCAAGGGCATCATCTGCGAGCGTTGCGGCGTAGAAGTAACACGCGCAAAGGTTCGTCGTGAGCGTATGGGTCACATTGAGCTTGCAGCTCCTGTTACTCACATCTGGTACTTCAAGGGTGTTCCAAGTCGCTTGGGTTACCTACTTGATCTTGCACCAAAAGATCTTGAAAAGGTTATTTATTTCGCTGCTTACATGATCACTGAAGTGGATACAGAAGCTCGCGCTGAAGACCTCGCTTCACTTGAAAAGCGTCTTGCATCAGATATCAAGAAGATTGAAACTCGTCGTGATAATGATCTTGATGTTCGTTCAAAGAAGTTGGAAGCAGATCTTGCTGAGCTAGAAGCAGCAGGTGAAAAGGCTGATGTGAAGCGCAAGGTTCGTGAAGCTGCAGAGCGTGAGCTCAAGGCAACTCGTGATCGCGCTCAACGTGAATTAGATCGCCTTGATGCAGTCTGGACTCGCTTTAAGAACTTGAAGGTTCAAGATCTTGAGGGCGATGAAGGTTTGTACCGCGAAATGCGCGATCGTTATGGCGTTTACTTCAAGGGAGATATGGGCGCAGCTGCAATTAAGGCTCGTCTTGAAACCTTTGATCTACAAGCAGAATATGTAAAGCTCACTGAGCTTTCACAAACCGGTAAGGGTCAGAAGAAGACTCGTGCGATTAAGCGCCTGAAGGTGGTTTCTTCATTCCTTAACACTCGCAACAAGCCTGCTTCAATGGTTCTTAACGCCGTTCCTGTTATTCCACCAGATCTTCGCCCAATGGTTCAGTTGGACGGTGGACGCTTTGCGACTTCAGATCTCAATGATCTTTATCGCCGCGTTATTAACCGTAACAACCGTTTGAAGCGTCTTGCTGATCTTGGTGCACCAGAAATTATCGTTAACAATGAAAAGCGCATGCTTCAAGAAGCAGTAGATGCACTCTTTGATAACGGTCGTCGTGGTCGTCCAGTAACTGGCCCAGGAAACCGTCCACTCAAGTCATTGTCAGACATGCTTAAGGGTAAGCAAGGTCGTTTCCGTCAGAACTTGCTCGGTAAGCGCGTTGACTACTCAGGTCGTTCAGTAATTGTAGTTGGACCACAACTGAAGTTGCACCAATGCGGTCTTCCAAAGCAGATGGCACTTGAACTCTTCAAGCCATTTGTGATGAAGCGCTTGGTTGACCTTAACCATGCACAAAATATTAAGTCAGCAAAGCGCATGGTCGAGCGTGCTCGTCCTGTGGTGTGGGATGTATTGGAAGAAGTAATTGCAGAACATCCAGTACTTCTAAACCGTGCTCCTACTTTGCACCGTCTTGGTATTCAAGCTTTCGAACCACAATTGGTTGAAGGTAAGGCAATTCAGATTCACCCACTCGTATGTACAGCGTTTAACGCCGACTTCGATGGTGATCAGATGGCTGTTCACCTTCCACTATCTGCTGAAGCACAAGCTGAAGCACGTATCCTCATGCTTTCAAGTAACAACATCTTGTCTCCAGCATCAGGTCGTCCAATTACCTCTCCAACACAGGACATGGTTCTTGGTCTCTACTTCCTGACTTCACTGCGTGAGAATCAACTCGGCGAAGGTCGTTCATTCGCATCTATCGCTGAAGGATTGATGGCTTTTGATCAAGGTAGCGTTTCACTACAAGCCAAGATCAAGATTCGTTTAGATCTCAACGGAGAGTCTGTCGTGAAGGAAACAACTCTTGGACGCGTATTGTTCAATGAAATTCTTCCTGATGACTTCCCATTCGTTGACTATGACGTAACAAAGAAGCTTCTCGGTTTGATCGTAGACAACCTTGCTGAAGGTTATCCAAAGGTGACTGTTGCAGTTACGTTGGATGCTCTTAAGTCACTTGGTTTCTATTGGGCAACTCGCGCCGGTGTAACAATCGGTATCGAAGATGTTGTCACACCAGGACGTAAGCGTGAGATCTTGGAAGGCTACGAAGTTAAGGCCGACAAGGTTCAATCACAATACGAAAAGGGATTGATTACCGATGACGAACGTCGTCAAGAATTGATCGAAATCTGGACTAATGCGACCGCAGAAGTTGCCAAAGAGATGGAAGAGAACTTCCCTAAGACAAATCCTGTATGGATGATGGTCTTCTCTGGTGCTCGTGGAAACATGATGCAGATTCGTCAGATCGCCGGTATGCGTGGACTTGTAGCAAACCCAAAGGGTGAAATTATTCCTCGCCCAATTAAGTCCAACTTCCGTGAAGGTCTTTCAGTACTTGAATACTTCATCTCTACTCACGGTGCCCGTAAGGGTCTTGCAGACACTGCTCTTCGTACAGCTGACTCAGGTTACCTAACCCGTCGTCTCTGCGACGTTGCGCAAGATGTCATCATTCGTGAAGAAGATTGCGGAACTGATCGCGGCTTAACGCTGAAGATCGCTGCAACTAACGCACAAGGTGAACTCGTTCGCGATGATCACGTTGAAACTTCAATGTTTGGCCGCAATGTGGCTGAAGATGTTGTAAGTAATGGCAAGACCATTCTTGCCGCTGGAACCGATCTTGGTGACAAGAACATCGACATTCTTGTCGCTGCAGGAGTTGCTGAAGTGAAGGTTCGCTCAGTTCTTACCTGTGATTCAAAGGTTGGACAGTGCGCAATGTGTTACGGCCGTTCAATGGCTGCTGGCAAGCTAGTAGATGTCGGTGAAGCTGTAGGAATTATCGCTGCACAATCAATTGGTGAGCCTGGAACACAGCTCACAATGCGTACCTTCCACACCGGCGGTGTGGCAGGAGATGACATCACTCACGGTCTTCCACGTATTGTCGAACTATTCGAAGCTCGTACACCAAAGGGTGTTGCGCCAATTGCTGAAACAGCTGGTGTTGTTAGCTTCCTAGAAGATGCAAAGGGCAAGAAGATCATCGTTACGCCAGAAGATGGCAGCGAGCCTGTTGCATACCCAATTACTCGTCGTCAAAAGCTTAAGGTTGAAGATGGCCAGAAGGTCGGAGTCGGACAACAACTCGTTGTTGGCGCTATCGATCCAAAGCAAGTTCTTCGTATCCTTGGACCTCGTCAAACACAAGTTCATCTTGTGAATGAAATTCAAGAGGTATATCGCTCACAAGGTGTATCAATCCACGATAAGCACATCGAAATCATTGTTCGCCAAATGCTCAAGCGCATCACAGTGCTTGAACCAGGTGACACCGATCTGCTTCCTGGTGAACTTGTTGAACGTAATCGTTTTGAGAATGAAAACCGCCGCGTTGTGACAACTGGTGGCAAGGCTGCTTCAGGTCGCCCAGAACTTATGGGTATCACCAAGGCATCACTTGCAACAGAGTCATGGTTGTCAGCGGCTTCATTCCAAGAGACAACGAAGATCCTCACTGATGCAGCCCTTTCAGAAAAGAGCGATCCTCTTCTTGGTCTGAAGGAGAACGTCATCATTGGAAAGCTCATCCCTGCTGGAACAGGACTTGCTCGTTATCGCAACGTGCGTGTTGAACCAACAGAAGAAGCAAAGGCAGCTGTTTATGCCGCATATGATGAATATGACTTCACACCATTTGAAGCACAAGGTTCAGGTGAAGCAGTTCGTTTGGATGATCTAGAAGTTCGTTAAATCTATAAGTTAAAAACCCCGCACATAATCTGTGCGGGGTTTTTTTATTTACGCTTGAGCGTTATCTCATCCGCAGTAAGACGATGTGCTTGGAAGGCATTTACTGGTGCATCTGTTGCATATCCAATAGCTAACCCACAGAGCAATCTGTAATCTTTTGGAACATCGAATTCTTTTCTGACAACATCATCCCAAATCCCAACAGCGCCTTGGGCGCATGTGCCAAGGCCATGTGCATGAGCTGAAAGCATAAGATTTTCCATCATTAATCCTGCATCAGATGCAGACCAAATTCCTAGACTCTTATGGATATATATAAAAAGCTCAACAGGGGCGCCAAAGAACTCGTAGTTTTTTGCCCATTCAGCATCTCGGGCAGTTCTATCTCCCCGGGCAACACCAAGTACTGCATAGAGCTCTTTTCCTACGCGCGCTGCGCGTGGGCGCAATTCTTTAACGTATGGCTTACTCATTTTTATATTACTTGTAGGAAGTCCATAACGAGTGAAGGCCAGCTTTACTTTGCCTAAAAAGCCTGCATTTCGTGCTTTAGAAAGCGCTTTCCATCGATTGAGGAATTCTTTACTTATTGTGTCCCTGACATCCCCTGTCGCAACAGCCACTTTAAAGGGACGAGTGTTTGACCAACTTGGTGCGGTGAGGCTGTCATGGAGCAATTGATCGATGAGTTCTTGGGGGACAGGCTTATCCTTTATAAAGTCGCGGGTCGAACGACGTGAGCCGATAAATTCTGAAACCCACTTGGCTTCATCGGGTGAGATTTTCATATATGAATTATTTCCTTTATTTACGACTTGTACTGATAAACAACGATGGCAGCAGCAATAAATTGGAAAATGAATGCAGCGGCAGTGAGGGCATGGAAGAGTTCATGAAACCCAAACCATTTGGAAGAAAAATTTGGACGCTTCATTCCATAAATAATGCTGCCTGCTGAATAACAAAGGCCACCGAACATCATGAGAATAAACACTGCGATTCCCCCATGCTTCCAAAAAGATGGGAGATAGATCAGCGCTGCCCAACCAAGAATGAGATAAATTGGAACATAGAGCCACCTAGGGGCGTTTAGCCAGCTGACTCGCAAGATTGTCGTGGCGAGGGCCCCGCCCCACACAAGTGTGAGTAGAACAATTGCTTGGTCCTTATTGAGCAGAAATACTGCGAAGGGCGTATAGGTGCCTGCAATCAAAATAGTGATGTTTGCATGATCAATGCGACGCCAGATTGCCTTGGTTTTAGGGTTCCAGGAGACCCGGTGATAGAGGGCGCTGCAGGTAAAGAGCAGAACTGCGGCTAAGGTGAAGATCCCCAGGGAGATTCGCCCGCGCATCTTGTCGGCCAAAATGATCAAAATTAGCCCTGAAATCAAGGCAATTGGACTCATGACGAGGTGGATCAGCCCCCGCAGTTTGGGGCTCGGCGTGTCTTGGGCCCGCTTGAGGGTGTCGGTCATGATAGAAGCCTAGGCCGTTTTGACCTTTTTACTACGCGAGAGGTACCTTTCTCCTCTGCTCATTTGAAAGAACGAGCTACCCCTGCTTCACAGATGTATTTCTATGTAGCAAACCTTTTGTAGTTGGGCAACACACCCGACCGCGTGGGTCGGTAGTTAAGCACAATCAAATGACAGTACTTATGTATTAACAGTTAATAAATAAGTAAAAGAAAAAAGAAACGAATTGGAGAAACGTAGTGCCAACAATTCAGCAGCTGGTCCGTAAGGGTCGCGCAGAGAAGTCAACTAAGACGAGCACTCCTGCACTTAAAGGCAGTCCGCAACGTCGTGGTGTCTGCACTCGCGTTTACACAACAACTCCTAAGAAGCCTAACTCTGCGCTTCGTAAAGTTGCACGTGTACGTCTGACAAGTGGCATGGAAGTAACTGCATATATTCCTGGTGAGGGACATAACTTGCAGGAGCACTCAATCGTTCTCGTTCGTGGAGGTCGCGTAAAAGATCTTCCAGGTGTTCGTTACAAAATTATTCGCGGTTCCCTTGATACACAAGGCGTGAAAGATCGCAAGCAATCACGTAGCCGCTACGGTGCTAAAAAAGATAAGAAGGCCTCATAAATGCCACGTAAAGGTCCCGTCACTAAGACAGCAGTTGTTGCAGATCCTGTATACGACTCACAAGTTGTCACACAATTAATTAACCGCGTACTACACAGCGGTAAGCGTTCAACAGCCGAGAGCATTGTTTACCACGCACTTGAGGGTGTTCGTGAAAAGACAAACGGCGTTGATCCACTCATCACTTTGAAGCGTGCACTAGATAACATCAAGCCTGCGGTTGAAGTTCGTTCACGCCGCGTTGGTGGAGCTACATACCAAGTTCCTGTAGAAGTTAAGGCAGCTCGTTCTGCAACTCTTGGCCTTCGTTGGTTGGTGGACTATTCACGTTCACGCCGCGAGAAGTCAATGGCAGAGCGCCTTACCAATGAATTAATTGATGCAAGTAACGGACTAGGCGCCGCTGTAAAGCGTCGCGAAGACACTCACAAGATGGCTGAAGCCAACAAGGCTTTCGCTCATTACCGCTGGTAACTAATAGGAATTTGAGGAGCAACTAAGTGGCCGTAGATACAGCAATCGACCTAGCCAAGGTTCGCAACATTGGAATCATGGCGCACATCGACGCGGGTAAAACCACGACTACTGAGCGCATCCTTTTCTACACCGGTATCAACTACAAGATCGGTGAAGTTCACGATGGCGGAGCCACCATGGACTGGATGGAGCAAGAGCAAGAGCGCGGTATCACTATTACATCTGCTGCAACCACATGTATGTGGAAGGGCAACCTGATCAACATTATTGATACACCTGGTCACGTTGACTTCACAGTTGAAGTAGAACGTTCACTTCGCGTTCTAGATGGCGCAGTGTGCGTATTTGATGGCGTTGCTGGCGTAGAGCCACAATCTGAAACAGTATGGCGCCAAGCTGACCGCTATAACGTTCCTCGTATTTGCTTTGTAAACAAGCTTGACCGTACCGGCGCATCTTTCGAGCGTTGTGTTGAAATGATCGGTTCACGTTTGAATGCAATTGCGCTCGTTCTACAAATTCCAATCGGAATTGAAGGTGACTTCCTTGGTGTTGTTGATTTGATCGCAATGAAGGCGCTTACCTGGCGCGGAGAAACACAAAAGGGTGAAGATTACGTAATTGAAGAGATCCCAGCAGATATGTTGGAAGCAGCTAAGAAGGCTCGCCATGACATGATCGAGACTCTTGCAGATGCTGATGATGAAGTAATGGAGAAGTACCTCGAAGGTATTGAACTTTCAGAAGATGAAATCATCGCCGCAATTCGCCGCGCAACTCTTGCAGACAAATTAACACCAGTTCTTACAGGTTCTGCTTTTAAGAACAAGGGTGTTCAACCAATGCTTGATGCGGTGAACCGTTACCTCCCAAGCCCACTAGATATTAAGGCAATCGTTGGCCACAAGATGGGCCACCCAGATGTTGAAGAAGATCGTCAACCATCTGAAGCAGAGCCATTCTCAGCTCTCGCATTTAAGATCATGACAGATCCTCACCTTGGAAAGCTCACATTCGTTCGTATTTACTCAGGTCGTCTTGAGACCGGTTCTTCTGTTCTTAACTCCACAAAAGATCGCAAAGAACGTATTGGAAAGATTTATCAAATGCACGCGAATAAGCGTGAAGAAAAAGATTCAGCAGGTGCAGGAATGATCATCGCTGTTATGGGTCTAAAAGACACCACAACAGGAGACACTCTCTGCGATAGCGACAAGCCAGTTATTTTGGAATCAATGGATTTCCCAGATCCAGTTATCTCTGTTGCTATTGAGCCAAAGACAAAGGCTGACCAAGAAAAGCTTGGTATTGCTATTCAACGCCTTGCAGAAGAAGATCCAACTTTCCACGTGAAATCAGATGAAGAGACCGGCCAGACAATTATTTCTGGAATGGGCGAACTTCACCTTGAAATTCTCGTAGACCGTATGCGCCGTGAGTTTAAGGTTGAAGCAAACGTAGGTAAGCCACAAGTGGCATACCGCGAAACTCTTCGCAAGCCGCTTCCACGTCACGATTACACCCATAAGAAGCAATCTGGTGGTTCAGGACAATTCGCGAAGATTCAGATCGCACTCGAGCCAATCTTGGATGCTCAAGAGGTTCATTATGAATTCGTCAACAAGATCACAGGTGGTCGCATTCCTAAGGAATACATCCCATCAGTTGATGCTGGTTGTAAGGAAGCAATGATGGCTGGCCCACTTGCTGGGTATCCACTCGTCGATGTTCGCGTAACACTTCTCGATGGTGCTTACCATGATGTTGACTCATCAGAACTTGCCTTCAAAATCGCAGGTATCGCTGGTTTCCGTGAAGCTGCAAAGCTTGCTGGTCCAGTTCTTCTTGAGCCAGTGATGAGCGTTGAAGTTGTAACCCCAGAAGATTTCATGGGTGATGTGATTGGTGACTTGAACTCTCGTCGCGGTCAGATCCAATCCATGGATGAGCGCTCAGGCGCTCGCGTTGTAAAAGCTGTCGTTCCACTGTCAGAGATGTTCGGCTATGTCGGAGATCTTCGCTCTAGAACACAAGGTCGCGCAAGCTACAGCATGCAATTTGATTCGTATGCCGAAGTTCCAGCTGCGGTCTCAAAGGAAATCATCGCGAAAGTTCGCGGCGAGTAACACAAACCCAAAGTTCAATGAGATCTAACAGGGTCTGATTGAAAAGAAAAACAGGAGGAAAAAAGTGGCAAAAGCCAAGTTCGAGCGGAATAAACCGCACGTAAACATCGGCACCATCGGACACATCGATCACGGTAAGACCACTCTTACTGCTGCTATCTCAAAGGTGTTGCACGATAAGTACCCAGATGTAAACCCATTCACACCTTTCGATCAAATCGATAAGGCACCTGAAGAGCGTCAACGCGGTATCACAATCTCGATTGCACATATCGAGTACCAGACCGAAAAGCGTCACTACGCACACGTTGACTGCCCAGGCCACGCCGACTACATCAAGAACATGATCACAGGCGCAGCCCAGATGGACGGCGCGATTCTTGTAGTAGCAGCAACAGATGGACCAATGCCTCAGACCAAGGAACACGTTCTCCTTGCTCGTCAGGTTGGTGTTCCATCTATCGTTGTTGCACTTAACAAGTCAGACATGGTTGATGACGAAGAAATTCTTGAACTCGTTGAAATGGAAGTTCGCGAACTTCTAAACAAGTACGAGTTCCCTGGCGATACGACTCCAATCGTTCGCATCTCAGCTCTTAAGGCTCTCGAAGGAGACGCTAAGTGGGTTGAAGCTCTTATGGGTCTCATGGATCAAGTTGATGCGTTCATTCCACAACCTGCTCGTGAAATCGATAAGCCATTCTTGATGCCAGTAGAAGACGTCTTCACAATTACAGGCCGCGGAACTGTTGTTACCGGTCGTATTGAGCGCGGTATCGTCAAGGTCAACGAAGAAGTTGAAATTGTTGGTATCCGTCCAGATTCACAGAAGACAACTGTTACAGGCGTTGAAATGTTCCGTAAGTTGCTCGATGAAGGTCAAGCTGGCGAAAACGTCGGTCTTCTTCTTCGTGGAACAAAGCGTGAAGATGTTGAGCGCGGTCAGGTTGTTTGTAAGCCTGGTTCAATCACACCTCACACAGAGTTTTCAGCATCTGCTTACATCCTTTCAAAGGATGAAGGCGGACGCCACACTCCATTCTTTAACAACTACCGTCCACAGTTCTACTTCCGTACAACTGACGTGACTGGTGTTGTAACACTCCCATCAGGTACCGAAATGGTTATGCCTGGCGATAACACTGAAATGAACGTTGTTCTAATTCAGCCAATCGCTATGGAAGAAGGCCTTCGCTTCGCTATTCGTGAAGGTGGCCGCACTGTTGGTGCTGGACGAGTAACAAAGATCAGTAAGTAAGCACTACCTCCTCCTGTTCGAGTTGAGCGGCGCAAGCCGCTCAACTTAGGAAGAGCAAAGAAGAAGTTTTATTAGAAGCAGTTCTGAGTAGTAAAGAGAAGAAGGAGAAAGACGATGGCGGGACAAAAGATCCGCATTCGACTTAAGGCCTACGACCACGAAGTGATCGATACTTCGGCGAAGAAAATCGTCGAAACTGTTGAGCGCACTGGTGCAACTGTCGCTGGTCCCGTACCGCTGCCTACGGAAAAGAACACATTTTGTGTTATCCGTTCTCCTCATAAGTACAAAGACAGTCGCGAGCATTTTGAAATGCGCACGCACAAGCGTTTGATCGACATCATCGACCCAACTCCTAAGACAGTTGACTCATTGATGCGTCTTGATCTTCCTGCTGGCGTCGACATTGAGATTAAGTTGTAAGGAGAGCTGACATGACTACTACACAATCACAGGGCTCTGCTATTAAGGGCATTCTTGGCAAGAAGCTAGGAATGACACAAGTTTTCGATGCTAACAACAAGATCGTTCCAGTAACAGTTGTTGCTGCCGGTCCATGTGTTGTTACTCAAATCCGTACCGTTGAAAATGATGGATACACAGCAGTTCAAATGGCCTTTGGCCAAGTTGATCCTCGTAAGGTGACAAAGCCAGAGGCTGGACACTTTGCCAAGGCTGGCGTAACTCCACGCAGCGACGTAATTGAACTTCGCACAGCGAATGTTGATTCTTATTCAGTTGGACAAGAACTTCGCGCAGATGTATTTGCTGCTGGTGAAATTATTGATGCAACTGGAACATCACGCGGTAAAGGTTCTGCCGGTGTTATGAAGCGTCACGGCTTCTCTGGTCTCGGAGCTTCTCACGGTGTTGACCGTAAGCACCGTATGTCAGGTTCTATCGGTAACCGCACAACACCAGGTCGTGTTTTCAAAGGAAAGCGCATGATGGGCCGCATGGGTGTTGAAACTGTTACAACACAAAATTTACTCGTGCACTCAGTTGATGCAGAGAAGAATCTGATCTTGGTTCGCGGCGCTATTCCTGGTGCTACAAACTCAACAGTATTCCTTCGCTCAGCTGCTAAGCACGCCGTATCTGAGACACTGACAAATAAGGCAGGTGCATAAGCCATGGCTCTAACAATCGATATCAAGAGCGCTGAAGGTAAGAAGGTTGGCGACATCAACCTCCCAGCAGAGATCTTTGATGTACAGGCAAATGTTCCTTTGATTCACCAAGTAGTCGTTGCGCAACTTGCTGCTGCTCGTTCAGGCACAGCAAAGGCAAAGACACGTGCTGAAGTTTCTGGTTCAGGTAAGAAGCCTTTCAAACAGAAGGGAACAGGTCGTGCTCGTCAGGGTTCTGTCCGTGCTCCTTTGCAACGTCACGGTGGTGTTTCACATGGTCCAGTACCTCGTAAGTATGACCAACGCACACCAAAGAAGATGATTGCTGCTGCTCTTAAGGGTGTTCTTTCTGATCGCCAACGCGAAGATCGCATCCACTGTGTTGCTTCAATTACTGAAGTTCCAACAACAAAGGGTGCAATCTCAGCTGTTCGCCAATTTTCAGATCGCAAGAACGTTCTTGTAGTTCTCTCACGCTCAGAAGATGCTGCATGGCGCTCACTGCGCAATGCCGATGATCTTCACCTGATTGTGAACGATCAACTCAATGCCTATGACATCTTGGTGTCAGATGACGTTGTGTTCTCAGAGAATGCAATCCGTGAATTTATTGCAGGCCCAGCGAAGGTTGCTAAGGCTGTTGCTCGTGAATCAGAAGCGAAAGTAGAGGTGTCCGCATGAAGGACCATCGCGATGTCCTCCTAGGACCAGTTGTTTCAGAGAAGGCATATAGCTTGCTCGATCAGAACAAGTACACCTTCTTGGTGACTCCTGATTCAAATAAGACAGAGATCAAAATCGCTGTTGAAAAGATTTTCAATGTTCGTGTTCTTAGCGTGAACACCATGAACCGTGAGGGTAAGCGCAAGCGCACTATCAAGGGTTTTGGTAAGCGCAATAACACCAAGCGTGCGATCGTGCACGTGGCTGCCGGTGACCGTATCGACATCTTCGGAGGACCTGTTTCCTAAGGGAATCAGGACTAGAAGAAGAAAAGGGATAATAAAAAATGGCATTACGTAAACTCAAGCCAACGACACCTGGTCAACGCGGTGCGAGCGTTCCTGATTTCGAAGAGATCACACGCACAACTCCTGAGAAGTCATTGGTTCGTCCAATTCACTCAAAGGGTGGTCGCAACGCATCAGGCAAGATCACAGTTCGCCACCAAGGCGGCGGACATAAGCGTGCATACCGCCTGATCGATTTCACACGTAACGATAAAGATGGCATTCCAGCAAAGGTTGCTCATATCGAATACGACCCAAATCGCACAGCCCGTATTGCATTGCTTCATTACGCAGATGGAGAGAAGCGTTACATCATTGCGCCAAGCAAGCTCAATCAAGGCGACAAAGTTGAGAACGGTCCATCAGCGGATATCAAGCCTGGTAATAACTTGCCACTTCGCAATATTCCAGTTGGAACACTAATTCACGCAATTGAACTTCGCCCAGGTGGCGGAGCAAAGATCGGTCGCTCTGCAGGAGCATCTGTTCAATTAGTTGCAAAAGAAGGCCCATATGCACAACTTCGTATGCCTTCTGGTGAAATTCGTAACGTCGATGTTCGTTGCCGCGCAACTGTTGGTGAAGTTGGTAACGCAGAACAATCAAATATTAACTACGGAAAAGCTGGTCGCAAGCGTTGGCTTGGAATTCGTCCAACTGTTCGTGGTGTTGTGATGAACCCAGTAGATCACCCACACGGTGGTGGTGAAGGTAAGACTTCCGGTGGTCGTCACCCAGTTTCACCTTGGGGTCAACCTGAGTCACGTACTCGTAAGAAGAAGGCGAGCGATTCAATGATTGTCCGTCGTCGTAAGTCGAATAAGAAGCGATAGGGGAGCGACTACAAATGCCACGTAGTTTAAAAAAGGGTCCATTCGTGGACGGTCATCTTCAAAAGAAGGTTGATGATCAAAACGCTAAGAACACCAAGGTTGTTATCAAGACCTGGTCCCGTCGTTCAATGATCATTCCTACAATGATCGGTCACACCATTGCGGTGCATGACGGTCGTAAGCATGTTCCTGTTTTCGTGACTGAAGCAATGATTGGACACAAGCTCGGTGAGTTTGCTCCAACTCGTACCTTCAAAGGTCACATCAAGGGCGAAGATCGGAGAGCTACCCGTGCCTAAGACACCTAACGCAACTGACGCACTTGTTGCTCGCGCTGTGCTTCGCGATATCCGCAGCACACCACAGAAGTCACGCCGCGTCGTGAACCTAATCCGTGGCGAGCGTGCAGATGTTGCGCTCACAACACTTAAGTTCGCTCCACAAGATATTGGTGAAGATCTCTTCACACTTCTTAACTCTGCGATCAATAATGCAAAGCAGAAGAACCCATCACTTCGTGATGCTTCTGAGCTATGGATTGTTGAAGCACTAGTTGATGAGGGCGCAACACTTAAGCGCTTTCGTCCACGTGCTCAGGGCCGTGGTTTCCAGATTCTTAAGCGCACAAGCCAAATCACTTTGACACTGTCAGATGATCGTGGCTACCGTGCTTACGGAACTCGCAAGGTTGTAAATAAGAAAGCTCCTGTTACTCCAATTCAAAAGCCAGCAACACCAGCAGCAACTACTACTGAAGCAGCTCCTGTGAAGAAAGCAGCAGCGAAGAAGGCTCCAGTAAAGAAGGCAGCTGCTAAGAAAGCACCGGCTAAGAAAGCAACAGAAAAGGCGGCCGAATAATGGGTCAAAAAGTAAATCCACACGGGTTCCGTCTGGGCATCACAACTGAGTTCAAGTCACGTTGGTATGCCGACAAGCTTTATAAAGATTATGTGAAGGAAGACATCGAGATTCGTCGCATGATGAGCAAGGGCATGGAGCGCGCAGGCGTTTCACGTATTGAAATTGAGCGTACACGCGAGCGCGTACGTATTGATCTCTATACAGCGCGTCCTGGAATTGTTATTGGTCGCCGCGGAACAGAAGCTGATCGCATCCGCATGGATCTTGAGAAGCTCACTGGAAAGCAAGTACAGCTCAATATTTTGGAAGTTAAGAACCCAGAAATTGACGCGCAACTTGTTGCTCAAGGAATTGCAGAACAACTTTCTGCTCGTGTTTCTTTCCGTCGTGCTATGCGTAAGTCAATGCAGAGCGCACTGAAAGCCGGAGCTCAAGGTATTCGTGTTCAATGTGGTGGACGTCTTGGCGGAGCTGAAATTGCTCGCTCAGAGTTCTATCGCGAGGGCCGCGTTCCTCTTCACACACTTCGTGCAGATATCGATTATGGATTCTACGAAGCACACACAACATTTGGTCGTCTTGGCGTAAAGGTATGGATCTACAAGGGTGAAGTCATCGAATCCCGTGCAGAGCGCGCAGCAGCAGCACTTGCTGAAGCACGCGCACCAAAGCCACCACGTCCAGCAGGCCGCGGACAACGTGCACCACGTGGTGAAGTAACAACTTCAACTCCTGAGTCACGCGCAGCTGCTCAAGTAGCAACTCCGGTTGCAACAGAAGAAGGGGCGAGTGAATAACTATGTTGATTCCACGTCGCGTTAAGCACCGTAAGCAACACCACCCAAAGCGTGCAGGTATGTCTAAGGGCGGAACAGTTGTGGCATTCGGTGACTATGGCATTCAAGCTCTTGAGCCTGCATATGTCACAAACCGTCAGATTGAAGCTGCACGTATTGCAATGACCCGTCACATCAAGCGTGGTGGAAAGGTATGGATCAACATTTATCCAGACCGTCCATTGACCAAGAAGCCTGCTGAAACACGCATGGGTTCTGGTAAGGGTTCACCTGAGTGGTGGATTGCAAACGTTAAGCCAGGTCGGGTTATGTTTGAAATTTCTGGTGTAACTGAAGATATCGCTACCGAGGCAATGACTCGCGCGATTCACAAGTTGCCAATGAAGTGCCGTGTAGTACGTCGGGAGGAGTTCTAATGTCTAATGTGATTTCAGCAGAGCAACTACGTGCTCTGACTACCGATGAGCTTGCACTCAAGCTTCGCGAAGCAAAGGAAGAACTTTTCAACCTTCGCTTCCAAGCTGCTACCGGACAACTTGAGAGCCATGGTCGTTTGACCGCGGTTCGTAAAGAGATTGCCCGCATTTACACAATCCTGCGTGAACGCGAACTCGGTATTGGAGGCGCAGCATGAGCGATGTAAATACAGATCGTGGTTTTAGAAAGACCCGTGAAGGAATTGTTACTAGCGACAAGATGGATAAGACCGTTGTAGTTGCTATTCAAAGCCAGACAAAGCATGGAGTTTACTCAAAGGTCATGACTCGCACTCACTCGTTGAAGGCGCATGATGAGAATAACCAAGCTGGTGTTGGTGATCGCGTACTACTCATGGAAACTCGTCCACTATCGGCAACCAAGCGTTGGCGTGTAGTCGAGATCCTCGAGAAGGCTAAGTAAGGGGCAACGGAAAATGATTCAACAAGAATCCAGACTTCGCGTCGCGGATAACACTGGTGCAAAGGAACTTCTCTGCATTCGTGTACTCGGTGGCAGCTCACGTCGCTATGCCGGTATCGGAGACATCATTGTCTGCACCGTCAAGGATGCAATTCCTGGTGGTCAAGTGAAGAAGGGTGAAGTCGTTAAGGCTGTCATCGTTCGCACAGTAAAAGAGAATCGTCGCCCAGATGGTTCATATATCAAGTTTGATGAGAACGCTGCAGTCATTTTGAAGGCAGATGGAGAACCTCGTGGAACTCGTATCTTCGGACCAGTTGCTCGCGAACTTCGCGATAAGCGTTTCATGAAGATCATCTCACTAGCTCCGGAGGTGCTATAAAAATGGCAACTATTAAGCGTGGAGACACCGTCCTTGTCATCGCTGGCAAAGATAAAGGTGTTCAAGGAACTGTTCTTCAAATTAATAAGCGCACACGTCGGGTAACCGTCGAAGGCGCTAACCGCGTGAAGCGTCACACCCAAGAGACCACGAGTGATCGTGGCGTCAAGGTTGGCGGAATCCTTACCGTTGAGTCTTCAATTGATCTTTCAAACGTTCAATTGGTTGGCGATGATGGCAAGGCAACTCGCATTGGTTCACGTGTGGATGAGAATGGCAAGAACATTCGCATCTCTCGCCGCACAGGAAAGGATGTCTAATGACAACTGCAATTGCCCCACGTCTTAAGGGACGTTACAAGGCCGAGATCGTTCCTGCACTTAAGCAGGAGTTCGGTTACACAAATGTGATGCAGATTCCTGGTCTTACCAAGATCATCGTCAACATGGGTGTTGGTGAAGCAGCTCGTGATTCAAAGCTTATTGAAGGCGCTATCCGTGATCTTGCAACGATCACAGGTCAAAAGCCTCAGGTAACTAAGTCACGTAAGTCAATCGCTCAATTTAAGTTGCGTGAAGGAATGCCAATTGGCGCTCACGTAACACTTCGCAATGATCGTATGTGGGAGTTTGCAGATCGTCTTTTGTCGATCGCGCTTCCTCGTATCCGTGACTTCCGTGGTCTTTCTCCGAAGCAATTCGATGGAAACGGTAACTACACCTTCGGTTTGACCGAGCAGGTTGTATTCCCAGAAATCGAACAGGACAAGATCGATCGCACTCGCGGTATGGATATCACTTTTGTTACAACCGCTAAGACAGATGACGAAGGCCGTGCGCTTCTTAAGGCACTCGGTTTTCCATTCCGGGAAAACTAAGGAGAGCTAGACATGGCAAAGACATCACTCAAGGTCAAAGCAGCTCGCAAACCTAAGTTCAAGGTTCGCGGATACACACGTTGCCAACGTTGTGGTCGTCCACATGCGGTTTACCAAAAGTTCGGCATCTGCCGTATTTGTTTTCGTGAAATGGCCCACCGCGGTGAGCTACCAGGTATTACTAAGGCTTCTTGGTAATACACCCACTATCAACTACGAGATAGGTCCAATCACATGATTGGAAACCGGTTCGAGAAAGGCCAGAGGCCAACAGTATGACAATGACAGATCCGATCGCAGACATGCTTGCACGTCTGCGCAACGCGAACTCTGCTTATCACAACACGGTAGCAATGCCGTCGTCGTCGGTAAAAGTTCGCATTGCCGAAATTCTTAAGCAGGAGGGCTTCATTGCTGCGTTTAAGGTGGAGAACACCGTCGCAGGCTTTGGAAAGACTCTCACAATCGATTTGAAATTTGGTTCAAACCGCGAACGTTCTATTGCAGGACTTCGTCGTGTTTCAAAGCCAGGACTTCGCGTATACGCAAAGTCAACTGGACTACCTAAAGTTCTTGGTGGACTTGGCGTAGCAATCATCTCAACATCTTCTGGTTTGCTGACTGATAAGCAAGCCAACAAGCAAGGGGTAGGCGGAGAAGTTCTCGCCTACGTATGGTGATCTGATGTCACGTATCGGTCGTATGCCAATCGCGATTCCAAGTGGAGTCGAAGTAAATATTGCTGGCCAGGAGATCTCAGTAAAGGGACCTAAGGGTTCACTTTCACATGTTCTAGCTGGTCCAATCTCAGTGGCGAAGGAAGAGCAATCACTTGTGATCTCTCGCCCAGATGATGGGCGTATCGCACGTTCACTCCATGGTCTTTCACGTACCTTGGTAGCAAACATGTTCGTTGGTGTGACCTCTGGTTACTCCAAAACAATCAACATCGTTGGTGTTGGTTACAAGGTTGCTGAAAAGGGTAAGGATCTTGAATTCGCTCTTGGCTATAGCCACGCAGTGCCTTTCAAGGCTCCAGAAGGAATCACTTTCAAAGTTGAATCTCCAACAAGAATCCACATCAGTGGTGTTGATAAGCAACTTGTTGGCGAAGTAGCAGCGAAAATTCAAAAGCTTCGCAAGTCAGATCCATACAAGGGTAAGGGTCTGCATTTAGAAGGCGCGAAGATCCGCCGCAAGCAAGGAAAGACAGGTAAGAAGTAATGGCTATCGGAGTAAAAGTTGTTAAGGGTTCAGCACAAAATGCCCGTAAACGTCGCCACTTCCGTGTGCGCAAGCGTGTGGTCGGTTCTGCCGAGCGTCCACGTCTTGTTGTCTCACGTTCATCTCGTCACCTTGTTGCACAGATCGTTGATGATTCAATCGGTCAGACACTTGTCTCAGCATCAACCATGGAGAGCACCTTGCGTGAATCTAAGGATGATAAGAGTGCAAAGGCTCGTGAGGTTGGCGTAAGCATCGCTAAGCGCGCGAAAGAAAAAGGAATTTCTACAGTGGTCTTTGATCGCGGTGGAAACAAGTACACCGGTCGCATTGCAGCTCTTGCTGACAGTGCACGTGAGAATGGATTGGAATTCTAATGGCTACTCCTCCAGCAGGCGCTAATAACGCCGCACCTGCAAGCAATGCAGGTTCTCGCGGTAATAACGACCGTCGTGATCGTCCACGCCGTGATGGTGGTCCTGAAAAGGAAAAGTCACCATACACAGAGCGCGTTGTTTTCATTAACCGTGTAGCAAAGGTTGTTAAGGGCGGACGTCGTTTCTCCTTCACAGCACTTGTTGTCGTAGGTGACCAAAAGGGAACCGTCGGAGTTGGTTATGGCAAGGCAAAGGAAGTTCCACAAGCAATTGCTAAGGCAGTTGAAGATGCTAAGAAGCAATTCTTCAAGGTCCCAACATTGAATGGAACAATTCCTCACCCAGTACAAGGTGAAGCTGCAGCCGGAATCGTTCTTCTTCGTCCAGCATCTCCAGGTACTGGAGTTATCGCTGGTGGTCCAGTTCGCGCAGTTCTTGAGTGCGCTGGAATTAGTGATGTTTTGACCAAGTCTCTTGGTTCAAATAACCCAATCAATATGGTGCATGCAACTGCAGCAGCTCTGAAGATGTTGGAAAACCCAACAGCTATCGCAGCGCGCCGCGGCATGTCACTTGAAGATGTCGCACCAGCAGCAATTGCTCGTGCCGTAGCAGCTCAGGTAGGTGCATAATGCCTCGTTTAAAAGTCACCCAACTACGTAGCAAGGTTGGTGCTCGTCCGGAGCATCGCGAGACTTTGCGTTCACTTGGTTTAAAAAGAATTGGTGATGTTGTCGTCAAAGAAGATCGTCCCGAGATTCGCGGAATGGTTGTCGCTGTCAGGCACATGGTCACCGTCGAGGAGGTCGAATAACAATGGTTCTAAAGGTTCATCATTTACGTCCAGCACCAGGTGCTAAGAAGTCACGTACTCGTAAGGGTCGCGGTGAGGCATCAAAGGGAAAGACTGCAGGTCGCGGAGGCAAGGGAACTCGTGCTCGTAACGTAGTTCGCGCAGGCTTCGAAGGCGGACAGCTTCCACTTGTTATGCGTTTGCCAAAGCTTCGTGGTTTCAAAAACCCAGAGCGCGTTGAATATCAGCCAGTAAACGTCTCAACTATTAATGCTCTTTATCCAAAGGGTGGAGAAGTAACAGTTGATGATTTGGTTGCAAAGGGCGCAGCTCGCGAGGGTCACCCAGTAAAGGTTCTTGGAAACGGCGATATTTCAGTCAAGGTGACTGTTGTAGCGCACGCGTTCTCTTCATCAGCTTCTGAGAAGATCAGTGCTGCTGGTGGAGCGACAAAGAAGCTTTAATTCATAATTATTAGTTCTAAATAAGAGGAGAAGTTAAATGCTTGCAGCGTTTGGTAAGGCTTTTAAGACGCCGGATCTTCGCGTAAAGATTTTCTTCACGTTGGCAATCATGGGCTTGTTCCGCTTTGGTTCCATCGTTCCAACTCCAGGAGTTTCCTATCACAACGTCCAGGCTTGTTTGAATCAATCAAAATCTGGCGGACTCTTTGGTCTTATCAACCTCTTTAGTGGTGGCGCACTTTTGCACCTCTCAGTTTTCGCACTTGGAATCATGCCTTACATCACCAGCTCAATCATTATTCAGCTTCTGACTGTGGTTATTCCTCGCTTTGAAACTTTGAAGGCAGAAGGCCAATCAGGAACTGCAACTCTTACTCAGTACACACGTTATTTGACTGTTGGTCTTGCAATCTTGCAATCAACTGGTTTGATCGCAGTTGCTCGTACAACAGGTCGTCTATTTAGTGGTTGTACTTTGCCAATTATCCCTAACGCATCATGGACTCGCATCGCGACCATGGTCTTGGTGATGACTGCAGGAACTGCTGTAATCATGTGGCTTGGTGAATTGATCACTGACCGCGGTGTTGGTAACGGAATGTCGATCTTGATTTTCACATCGATCGCAGCTGGTTTCCCATCACAACTCTGGTCAATCAAGCAACAAAAGGGTTGGTTCCCATTTGGCTTCGTTATGGTTGTTGGAGTCTTGGTTGTTGCCGCGGTTGTATTCGTGGAGCAGGCTCAGCGCCGTATTCCAGTGCAGTATGCAAAGCGCCAAGTTGGTCGCAATTCATATGGCGGAACCTCAACGTATATTCCAATTAAGGTCAACCAAGCTGGCGTAATCCCAGTGATTTTCGCTTCTTCACTTCTTTATATCCCTTCACTTATTGTGAACTTCTCTGGCTCATCAGCTAAGTGGGCTGTCTGGGTTCAACAGAATTTGGTTAAGGGCGATCACCCTATTTACATCATCTCTTACGCTGTTCTCATCATTTTCTTCACCTACTTCTATGTGGCAATCACATTTAACCCAGATGAAGTGGCTGACAATATGAAGCAATATGGTGGATTTATCCCAGGTATTCGTGCCGGTAAGCCAACGTCTGAGTATCTGCAATATGTGCTTTCACGTATTACAGCTCCAGGTTCGCTCTATCTTGCATTCGTTGCAATCATTCCGATTATCGCTTTGATCTTGTTCCAGGCTTCACAGAACTTCCCGTTTGGTGGAACTGCGATCTTGATCGTTGTTGGTGTTGGTCTTGATACCGCAAAGCAGATCGAGAGCCAATTGCAGCAACGTTCATATGAGGGATTCCTGCGCTAATGCGTTTAATCCTGGTGGGCCCACCGGGTGCTGGAAAAGGAACTCAAGCAGTTCATCTTGCCGAGCATTACAAGATCCCGCATATTTCAACAGGTGATATTTTCCGCGCAAATATTAAAGGCGGAACAGAGTTAGGCAAACTTGCTCAGTCCTATATGGATGCCGGAGATCTTGTTCCAGATTCAGTAACTAATTCGATGATCGAAGATCGTTTAGGCCAGAGCGATGTTGGCAATGGATTTCTCCTTGACGGTTATCCACGTAATGTTGATCAAGCCATCTTTCTTGATGGCGTATTGAAAGCCAAGAACTCTCCTTTAGAAAGTGTTCTAGAACTTTCTATTGCGCATGATGAAATCATTAAGCGCCTTTCAGGCCGCCGAATTTGCAGGGGCTGTGGCGCAAGTTTTCATATCCATTTTGAAAAGCCTGCCAAAGATGGCGTCTGCGATAAATGTGGTGGCGAGCTCTATCAGCGCCAAGATGATAACGAAGCAACTATTGCTAATCGTTTAAATGTTTACACAGAACAGACTGAGCCGATTATTGAGTATTACAAGAAGGCCGGCTTACTTAAAGTAATTAGCGCGACAGGGGCCGTCTCTGAAATTACTGCGCAAGCAATTAGCGCTTTGAAGTAGGTTCCATGGCAATTCAGATCAAGACTCTTGATCAGCTCAAGCTGATGCGCAAAGCTGGGCTAGTTGTTGCAGAAGCTCTCGAGCTTATGCGCAAAGCCATTGCTCCAGGTGTGACAACCCTTGACCTTGACGCGATTGCCGTTGATTGTTTAAAGAAAAATAATGCGACTCCCTCTTTTCTTAATTATCACGGCTATCCCAATGTGATTTGTGCATCGGTCAACCACGAAGTTGTGCACGGAATTCCTAATGCAAGGCCAATGGTCAAAGGAGATGTAGTCTCGATTGATTTCGGAGCGATAGTTGATGGATGGCATGGAGATGCGGCTATCTCAGTAGGTGTGGGAGAGATTGATTCGGCCGATCAAAAACTTATGGATGTTTGCGCGGAATCCATGTGGCGAGGAATTGGCGCTGCAAAAGTCGGGGGACATCTGACGGATATTTCTCATGCGGTTGAAAGTTATATTGTGAGTCAAGGTAAGTATGGAATCTTGCGCGAATATGGTGGTCATGGAATTGGTACAGAGATGCACCAAGAGCCACACCTTCTTAACTATGGTTCACCTGGAGGCGGACCAGAGTTGCAGGCAGGGCTAGCTTTAGCCGTTGAGCCAATGATCACTCGCGGCACCGAGAAGATGAAAGTCTTATCTGATGAGTGGACTGTAGTTTCTAGTGATAGTTCAAATGGCGCCCACTTTGAACATTCGTTTGCGCTTCTCTCTGACGGCAAACCCTTCGTTCTCACCGCCCCTGACGGTGGTCGGGAAAGACTGGGCGCACTCGGGGTTGAGATCTCCTCGCTTTTAGCATAAATCGGGCACCGATTTCTCTATTTTGCCCTCCAGCCTTAGGATTACCCTCTGCCCAGAAATGAGCGGAAAGCGTAATAAGACCCCTGAATAGATAAGTAGGTATTGCTTGGCCAAGAAAGACGGAGCTATCGAAATTGAAGGCACCGTTGCTGAAGCACTCCCGAACGCAATGTTCAGGGTCGAACTTACAAATGGACACAAAGTTCTTGCACACATCAGCGGGAAAATGCGACAGAACTACATTCGCATTCTTCCTGAAGATCGCGTGATTGTTGAACTTAGTCCATATGACCTCACACGAGGTCGAATCATTTACCGTTACAAGTAATAGGAGTTAGTCGTGAAAGTTAAGCCAAGCGTGAAGAAGATCTGCGACAAGTGCAAAGTCATTCGTCGTAATGGTCGCGTCATGGTTATTTGCGACAATCTTCGACACAAGCAACGCCAAGGGTAAAACCTTAAATAACGCGTGATGCGAATGAATCTTGAAAAAGATTCATACTCTCGGACGGTAGGCCGAGACCTTGTTACCCAACAAGGATGCATTGCGAAGGACCTTCCGGATAAAAGAAAAGGGTAAGAGATATGGCACGTCTAGTCGGTGTTGATCTACCTCGCGAAAAGCGGGTTGAGATCGCACTCACCTACATCTTCGGGATTGGATTGACGCGCGCGCATGCAACACTTGCTGCGACCGGTGTAAATCCAGATACCCGTGTTAAGGATCTGCAAGAGCCAGAATTGGCAAAGCTTCGTGAATTCATCGAAGCAAATTACAAAATTGAGGGTGACCTTCGCCGCGAAGTTGCTGGCGACATCCGTCGTAAAGTTGAAATTCAAAGCTACCAAGGCATTCGCCACCGCAAGGGTCTTCCAGTTCGTGGTCAACGTACGCATACAAATGCGCGCACACGTAAGGGTCCTCGCAAGGCAATTGCTGGTAAGAAGAAGGAGACCAAGTAATGGCCGCTGCTAAAGCAACAAAGACAAAGGCTGCCCCTACTAAGGCTGCTCCAAAGATTAAGGCTCGTAAGAAAGAGAAGAAGAACGTTGCTGTTGGACAAGCTCACATTAAGAGCACATTCAACAACACCATCATCTCTATTACAGATCCTTCCGGCGCTGTTATCTCTTGGTCATCAGCTGGCCAGGTTGGTTTCAAGGGCTCACGTAAATCAACACCATTCGCAGCACAAATGGCAGCAGAAGCTGCAGCACGTCGTGCACAAGAACATGGTTTGAAAAAGGTTGATGTTTTCGTAAAGGGTCCAGGATCTGGTCGCGAAACTGCTATTCGTTCATTACAAGCCGCTGGGTTGGAAGTTGGAGCCATCTCTGATGTCACTCCTGCACCACACAACGGTTGCCGCCCACCAAAGCCACGTCGAGTTTAAGGAAGGAAGAGAAAAATGGCTCGTTATACCGGAGCAGATTGCAAGCGCTGCCGTCGCGAAAAAGTAAAGCTCTTTCTTAAGGGCTCGAAGTGCGATGGTCCCAAGTGTCCTATTGAGTCACGTCCATATCCTCCAGGACAACATGGTCGTGGTCGTTCCAAGGAATCTGAGTACCTACTCCAGATGCGTGAAAAGCAGAAGTGCGCACGTATGTATGGCGTACTAGAAAAGCAATTCCGTGGATATTACGAAGAGGCTAACCGTCTTCAAGGTAAGACTGGTGAAAACCTTTTGGTCATCCTTGAAACTCGTCTAGACAACGTTGTGTTCCGCGCTGGCTTTGCAAAGAGTCGCGATATGGCACGCCAACTTGTTCGTCACGGACATTTCTTGGTGAACGGCAAGAAGGTCAACATTCCTTCATTCCGCGTAACCCCAATGGATGTTATTGATGTTCTTCCAGGGTCCCTTGATACAACCCCATTCATCGTCGCAAGCGCTGAATTGGGCGAAAAGGCAATCCCAGCATGGATGGAAGTTGTTGGATCAAAGATGCGCATCTTGGTTCACGCAGCTCCTACCCGCACCATCATCGATACACAGATTCAAGAGCAACTCATTGTTGAGTTGTACAGCAAGTAATTAGTTAACAAAAAAAGGAGATCAAATAGTGGATCTCCCCGACGTACGGAGGAAATAAGTGCTTATTGCACAACGCCCCATCCTCACTGAGGAAGTAGTTTCAGAGTTTCGCTCGCGCTTCATAATTGAGCCGCTAGAGCCAGGCTTCGGCTACACCCTTGGTAATTCATTACGCCGCACCCTCTTGTCCTCTATCCCTGGCGCAGCTGTGACCAGTGTTCGAGTCAATGGCGCGCTTCATGAATTCACAACCCTTGAAGGTGTGAAGGAAGATCTCACAGAGATCGTTCTAAACATCAAGAACTTGGTTCTTTCATCAGATAACGATGAGCCATCACTTCTCTACATTCGCAAGAATGGCGAGGGTGTTGTCACAGGCGCTGATATCGCAGCTCCAGCAGGAATTGCTGTCCATAACCCAAATCTTCACATCGCTACTTTGAACTCAAAGGCAAACTTTGAAGTTGAGCTCACAGTTGAGCGCGGCCGTGGCTATGTCACTGCTGTTACCAACAAGGTTGCTGGCGGAGATATCGGACGCATTCCGGTTGACTCAATTTATTCACCAGTACTTCGTGTGACCTATAAGGTCGAAGCTACTCGTGTTGAACAACGCACAGACTTTGACCGTTTGATCGTCGATGTTGAGACTAAGCAATCAATGAAGCCAGGAGATGCCATGGCATCTGCCGGTAAGACATTGGTTGAGCTGTTTGGTCTTGCTCGCGAATTGAATGTCAACGCTGAAGGTATTGAGATGGGGCCATCAGTTCATGATGCTGCTCTTGCAGCAGACCTCGCTCTTCCTATTGAAGATCTCGATCTCACAGTTCGTTCATACAACTGCCTCAAGCGCGAAGGTATTCATACCGTCGGTGAGTTAGTTGGTCGTTCAGAAGCAGACCTACTTGATATTCGTAACTTCGGTTCGAAGTCAATTGACGAAGTGAAAGCAAAGCTTCAGACAATGGGAATGCAATTGAAGGACAGCCCAATTGGATTTGATCCAACAAAACATCACAACTACGGAGCTGACGTTGACGAAGACCTCGTTGACTCAGAGCAGGCCTAGGAGCTAAAAATGCCAACACCAAGTAGAGGACCACGCCTTGGAAGCGGTCCAGCACACGAAAGATTGTTGCTAGGCACTTTAGCTGAACAACTCTTTGAACACGGCAAGATCAAGACCACTGAGGCAAAGGCCAAGCGCCTTCGTCCATTGGCTGAAAAGTTGATCACTGCTGCCAAAGAGGGAGATCTTCCTGCACGTCGTCGTGTTATGCAGACCATTCAAAATAAGAGCGTTGTTCATACACTCTTTACAGAGATTGGTCCGCGCTTTGCTGCACGCAACGGTGGATACACACGTATTACAAAAGTTGCTCCACGTAACGGTGATAACGCGCCAATGGCTGTTATCGAACTCGTTGCTGACTAATCTCACCAAGTAATTCCATGATTGAACCCGCTCTCAACCCTGAGAGCGGGTTTTTTCGTTTCAAAGTTCAGGTTGCTTATGACGGAAGTAAGTATTTTGGTTGGGGAAAACAACCAGATCAGATAACACTTCAGGGAACTATTGAAGAGGCGATTACCCGCTTTATTCGAACACCAGCACAGACTGTTGTGGCTGGACGTACGGATGCTGGAGTACATGCCACCGGGCAGGTGTTTCATGTTGATGTTCCCCAAGAATTTGCCGATGACCCCGAGCATTTCACTTACCGGATCAATCAAATGTTGCCTGATGACATTCGAATTATTTCAACGCAGAAAGCTGCGGTGAACTTTGATGCTAGATATTCCGCAATTGCTCGTCACTATCGATACAAGATCCTTGACAACAATCAGCTTTTAATGCCGCTACAAAGATATGACGTGGCAACGTGGTTTAGAGCGCTGGATATTGACTTGATGAACCAGGCATCGAGTGCGCTGCTGGGTAAGCATGACTTTGTCACCTTCTGCCGTTATCGCGAGGGGGCAACATCAATTCGCACGCTGCTTGAATTTGCATGGCATAGAGATCAAGATGGAATTGTGGTCTGTGATATTGCAGCCGATGGTTTTGGTTGGAATATGGTGCGCAATCTCGTTGGCGCAGCTGTATGTGTTGGTGAAGGACGCTTTCCTAAAGAATGGATGACAGAAATTCTTGCCGGTAAAGAAAGAGTTGCTGATTCTTATGTTTTTCCGGCGCAAGGACTCACATTGACGCAGGTGGACTATCCAGCCGATGATCAATTGCTTGATCGTCTCTTGGCCTACCAAGAGGGGCTAAAAAATCAGGCTGAATCTGTCTCAAGTGGGCTGGAATAGGGCTTTTTTGACCCTAGTCGGCCTAGCGGGTAATCTAGCCCTCTGCCGAAAAGCTGATTTCAGCCCAAGGCGAAGTGAGTAGCAAGTGCTATTTCATAATAAAAAGTAATAAGAAGACTAGGAAGAGAGAGACCTCGTGCGCACATTTTCACCGAAGGCAAGTGACGTCACACGTAAGTGGCATGTCATTGATGCTGAAGGCGTTGTCCTTGGTCGCCTTGCTAGCCATGCTGCCGCCCTATTGCGCGGAAAGCATAAGACAACATTTGCTCCACACATCGATATGGGTGACTTCGTCATTGTGATCAATGCTGAAAAAGTTGTATTGACCGGACAGAAGACAGATAAGAAGTTTGCTCACCATCACTCAGGTTATCCAGGTGGAATGACATCTATCGTTTATGCAGATTTGATTAACCAAGATCCAACTCGCGTAGTCATGAAGGCAGTTCTAGGAATGATTCCTAAGAACAAGCTTGGACGCGCTGTTGGAACAAAGCTAAAGGTTTACGCAGGATCAGAACATCCACATGCTGCGCAAAACCCAACACCATATGTTTTCAGCCAAGTTTCTCAAATCGTGAAGAAGTAAGGGACCGGATATGTCAGATTTCGATACAGCAGTAGAGACAGAAGAAGAGCTAACTTCTTACTCATCTTCAACACCCGCTGCAGCTACTTACCGTCCTGCAATCAAGGCACCAGGTGGTGGCACAGGCCGCCGCAAGGAAGCAGTTGCTCGCGTTCGCTTAACACCAGGTAGTGGTAAGTGGATCGTGAATGGCAAAGCTCTAGATGTTTATTTCCCAAACAAAGTTCACCAACAACTCGTTTCAGAGCCATTCCTAACTGTTGGCGCTGAGAATCAATACGATGTAGTTGCTCGTATTAACGGTGGCGGAACTTCTGGCCAAGCTGGGGCACTTCGTCTTGGTGTTGCTCGCGCACTCAATGAAATTGATCGTGATGCAAACCGTCCTTCTCTTAAGAAGGCAGGCTTCCTTACTCGTGACCCACGTGTCATCGAGCGTAAGAAGTACGGTCTGAAGAAAGCCCGTAAGCGCTCGCAATACAGCAAGCGTTAATTCTTATCTCTATAGCGATTGCCTAAATAAATGGCACTCTTTGGCACCGATGGTGTTCGAGGTCTTGCCAATCGTGATCTCACCGCAGAACTTGCTGTTGATTTATCCATTGCTGCTGCTCACATTCTTGGTGAATTAGGCGCGTTTAAAGGTCATCGCCCCAAAGCAATTGTCGGTCAAGATTCCCGTGCATCAGGTGAGTTTTTAGAAGCAGCAGTCGTTGCAGGTTTAGCAAGCGCTGGCGTTGATGTTTATCGCGTAGGCGTATTACCAACACCAGCCGTCGCATTTCTAACAGCTGAAGTAGGCGCCGATCTTGGGGTCATGATTAGTGCTTCCCATAATCCAATGCCAGATAACGGAATTAAGTTCTTCGCTAAGGGCGGAGGCAAGCTTGATGACGCCCTAGAAGCAGCGATTGAAAAGCGCATGGGGGAGATGTGGGAGCGCCCAACAGGTAAAGATGTAGGACGAGTAATTACTGATGATTCTGCTGCAGAGCGGTACTTATTCCACTTACTCAATACTTTAAGTATTAATTTAGCTGGCCTGAAAATTGTTGTGGACTGCGCAAACGGCGCATCATCGCGTGTGGGGCCAAAGGCCTATACCCGCGCAGGAGCGGAAGTAATTGCAATTTCTCATGAGCCAAATGGCTGGAATATTAATGAGAACTGCGGCTCCACTCATTTAGAAAATCTCAAGGCGAAGGTCAAGGAAGTCGGCGCTGATCTTGGAATCGCTCATGACGGGGATGCTGATCGCTGCCTCGCAGTTGATTCAGAAGGAAATGAGATTGATGGAGATTTCATCATGGCAATTCTTGCTGCTGATTGGCAGTCACGAGGGCTACTTAAGAATGAAACAGTTGTTGGAACAGTGATGAGCAACCTTGGCTTTATGAAGGCAATGGATGAGCTCAGTATTAATGTTGAAACCACCGCAGTGGGCGATCGTTATGTATTAGAGAAGATGCTTGCCAATGATCACTCACTTGGCGGAGAACAATCAGGCCACATCATCATGCGTCATTATGCAAACACAGGTGATGGAATCTTGACCGCGTTGCATCTGATGCAGGCAGTTAAATCCAGTGGCAAGTCACTAAAAGAGTTGTCCAATGTTATGAAGCGCTTCCCACAGGTATTGATTAATGTAAAAGATGTTAAGAAAGAGAAATTGAGTGAGTCAGCAAAGATCACTGAGCAGATTGCCAGCAAAGAAAGTGAACTTGGTGGGGCTGGTCGCATTTTGGTTCGTCCTTCAGGCACAGAATCATTAGTCCGCGTGATGGTTGAAGCCCAAAGTACAGAGATTGCCCAGAAATTAGCCGAGGAAATCGCAGCACTAGTAAGATCTGAACTCTCTTAAGCGAATAAGTTAAAAGGAGCCTTACGCATGTGCGGCATTGTCGGATACACCGGTAAGGCACAAGCACTCAGCCCTGTTCTTGAAGGTCTTCGTCGTTTGGAATACCGCGGATATGACTCTGCTGGAATTGCCCTTGTAGTTAAAAAAGGTGAACCGCTCTGGATTGAAAAGCGTGCGGGTAAATTATCTAATCTTGAAGAAACGTTAGGTGACACAAAACCTGATGCAAAAAGCGGAATTGGTCACACGCGTTGGGCAACTCATGGTGGTCCAACAGATACGAATGCTCACCCTCATTTAGATAATGAAGGAAAGCTTGCGCTGATTCATAATGGAATTATTGAAAACTATGTTGAGCTTCGCGCGATTCTTGAAAAGCGTGGACATGTATTTAAGTCTGAGACTGATACCGAATCTGTTGTTCACCTGCTCAGCGATGCTCGCAAAGAGCACAAGGGTGATTTAGCGGCAGCTATGCGTGATGTCTGTGCCCAGCTTCGTGGATCATTCACTTTGCTTGCTATTCACTCAGATGAACCAGGAAGAATTGTCGGCGCTCGTAGAAATTCTCCACTTGTTGTTGGGGTAGGAGACGGTGAGAACTTCCTTGCATCAGATGTCTCAGCATTCATCTCACATACAAAACGTGCCCTTGAACTCGGTCAAGATGAAGTTGTTGATATCACTGACTCATCTATTACAGTCACAAATTTATCCGGCAAAGTCCTGAAGCCTCGTGAATATGAGATTTCATGGGATGCATCCGCTGCTGAGCGTGGTGGATTTCCCCACTTCATGCTCAAGGAAATCTATGAGCAACCAAAATCAATCGCAGATACTTTAATTGGTCGTACAGCAGGTTTAGATAGTGAAATTACCGCAGGTATTAATCTTGAAGGAATTTCAAAAGTTGTCATTATTGCTTGTGGTACTGCATATCACGCAGGCTTGGTTGGTAAATATGCCATTGAGAAATGGGCAAATGTTCCTGTAGATGTTGAATTGGCATCTGAATATCGCTACCGCGAACCATCTGTTGATAAGAGCACTCTTGTTATTCCAATTTCACAATCAGGTGAAACCATGGATACCTTGATGGCGATGCGCTATGCACGCACACATGGAGCTCGAGTATTTGCGGTCTGTAACACAAATGGATCAACCATTCCGCGTGAGTCAGATGCAGTGCTCTATACCCACGCAGGCCCAGAAATTGCCGTTGCTTCAACAAAAGCCTTCACAGCTCAGCTAATTGCCATGTATCTCATTGCCCTACACCTGGGAAATGTCCGCGGCGTTATTGATAAGAAGTTTGCCGAGGAAATCGGTAAAGAACTCGCTGGATTACCAGCAAAGGTAGAGCAGATCCTTGAAACAGTTGAGCCGCTGCGTGAGCTCACTCGTAAATTTAAAGATGCCACATCAATGCTATTTCTTGGCAGAAATGTCGGATTCCCAACTGCCCTAGAAGGCGCTCTTAAGCTTAAAGAGCTTGCATATATGCATGCAGAAGGATTTGCCGGAGGAGAGCTCAAGCATGGTCCAATTGCGCTTATTGATCAGGGAACTCCTGTTATTGCAGTGATGCCGACTTCCACCTCACCGCTATACGAGAAGATGGCGAGTAATGTTCAAGAGGTAAAAGCACGTGGCGCAATTGTCATCGCTATTGGTGATGTTGATTTAGATAGCGCTGTCCACAACATTCGAATCCCTTCTTCACATGACTTTTTGCAGCCAGTTTTGGCAGTGGTTCCTCTTCAAGTTATTGCTTATGAGATGGCAGTTGCTAGGGGAAACGATGTTGATCAGCCTCGCAACCTAGCCAAGTCGGTGACTGTTGAATGACCTGGGGATCACTTGCGATTCATAGAAAGCAAGAGCGCGATCGAGCTTTAAAGATCTCTTTTGGCCTCTTTGTTGCTTTTCTTATTACAACAGAACAAGTCTTAACAAAAGGTTTCCTATATACAGCTGACCACAAGATCAAAGCTATTAGGCACCATACTTTCAAAGGCCTTCCTAGCCACGCACTTCTAGCACTAGATGATCTGGGACTCCGTAGTTTCACTGCTACATGCTTACTTATTACCGCTGTAGTTATTGGCTATCGCTTTAAGTCCTGGAGGCCAGTGAATCTTTCGCTGCTCTCACTTCTTCTACTCAACGGTGTTGTGGGATTAGCCAAACTAATATTTGGTCGCACTAAGCCACGCCTTCAGATGGATTTGCTACATGAAGGCGGTCTTTCATATCCGAGTGGCCATGCAGCTAATGCCCTTCTCACTTGGGGAATGCTTGCTTACATAATTTATCGATACACAGTTGTTGGTAAAAGATTCAGACATGTTCTTTATGCCGGGATTGCTCTGGTGACTTTCATAGTATGTGTGGTGTCATTGATTCGAAACACTCATTGGTTTTCAGATCTTTTGGGTGGCGTATTTTTAGGTGGAGCAATTCTTGTCTTACTTGTAGCACTAGATCGTGGCTGGGCTTCTGAAAGGCAACCATCATGATTGATGGCATCGGCATTGATGTTGTAGATATTGGCCGCTTTGAAGAATCACTGCTGCGCACTCCTGCACTTAAAGAGAGAATCTTTACAAGCAGAGAGGCACAGCTAAAAATATCTTCTCTCGCTGCGCGCTTTGCCGCCAAAGAGGCACTTGCTAAAGCGCTTAACGCAAAAGATATTTTCACTTGGCGCGATGCCGAAGTAATTAATGAAGAGAGCGGTAAGCCTGCATTTATTTTTACAGGAGCAATTGCAGAGCGAATTGATGGCGCAACCGTTCACCTCACACTTTCCCATGACGCAGGTATTGCATCAGCCATGGTCATCATTGAGAGGAACTAACTGTGCGCGCCGTTGTTGAAGTGAACCTCAAAGCGATTGATCACAATATTAAGCAGATTAAATCGCTAACAAAGTCAGAGATACTTGCGGTTGTTAAAGCAGATGCATATGGGCACGGTCTAGTTCCTGTTGCCAAGCAAGCACTCACTTCTGGAGCAAGTTGGCTTGGCGTAGCTCTTCTTGAAGAAGCTTTCGCTCTGCGCGCTGCTGGCATCACCGCTCCAG